>Ga0208112_100051_pt1 | contig 234017 bp, 183 predicted proteins | sample HotLakConsoUCCLE_FD_184736 | JGI IMG/M metagenome (GOLD analysis project Ga0208112, IMG submission 184736) | Hypersaline microbial mat communities from Hot Lake, Washington, USA - Hot Lake Consortium UCC-LE (SPAdes) (version 2) ...
TAATTCAGCCAGTTCGAGAGCCTTTATCTTAAATTCACGTGTGTATTTTTTTCTCTGTAACATATTTTATATTTAGTTAGATGCCAAGATACCTTAACTCACCGTCCAAAAAAATATAACAAGACCAATAAAATCAATATTATACCTTCGTGTCACCGTGGCTTTGTGGTTCATTTTAAACATTTAGGATGAGGGCTCAATTTCCCAATCCATGCATAATCCCATAACATATTCAACCAAATTCCTGTATTTTCAAAATAAAATCAAATTGAATCTCTTTGAATTATGGAAAAATCGACTGTTATAAAATCACCTGTTGGAACAAAATTACATTGCAAAGGCTGGCATCAGGAAGCTGCTATGCGAATGCTTATGAACAATTTAGATCCCGAAGTTGCTGAGCGACCGGAGGAACTCATTGTTTACGGTGGCGGCGGAAAAGCGGCACGCAACTGGCCGAGCTATCACAAAATTATTGAAACGCTAAAACGCCTTGAGAACGACGAAACCCTCCTGGTGCAGAGCGGTAAACCCGTTGGTGTGTTTCGTACGCATGAGGAGGCTCCACGCGTGCTCATATCGAATGCGCAGTTGGTTCCTCGCTGGGCAAACTGGGATGAGTTCCGCCGACTCGATGCGCTCGGACTTACCATGTACGGACAAATGACGGCCGGTTCCTGGATTTACATCGGCTCACAAGGGATTTTGCAAGGAACGTATGAGACATTTGCCGAATGTGCGCGTCAGCATTTCGGAAGTTCATTGGCCGGACGATTGGTCGTAACCGGTGGACTCGGAGGGATGGGCGGAGCTCAGCCATTAGCTGCAACCTTAAACGGAGCTGCTTTTCTTGGGGTTGATGTGGATGAAACCCGCATCCAAAAACGAGTTGAAACCGGCTATTGTGATGAAATTTGTCATAATCTGGATGAAGCCTTAGAAAAAGTTTTGAATGCAAAAGAAAGCAGAAAAGCCTGGTCTGTCGGGTTGGTTGGAAATATTGCGGAAGTATTACCAGAATTAATACGAAGAAATGTGATACCGGATGTATTGACCGATCAGACCTCAGCTCACGATTTAAAACTCGGATATATTCCAGCCGGAATGAGTTTAAAAGAGGCAAACGCGCTTCGTCAGCAGGATTATACATCGTACGAATCGGCCGTTCTCGACAGCATGAGTGTGCATATTGATGCCATGCTTGAGCTCCAGAAAAAAGGATCTGTCACCTTCGATTATGGAAATAATTTACGTGGACACGTAGCCGATTTACGCGGAAAAAAAGAAGCGTTTGATATTCCCGGATTTGTACCTGAGTACATTCGTCCGTTGTTTTGTAAAGGATCAGGTCCGTTCAGATGGGCGGCACTTTCCGGAAATCCGAATGATATTGCAGTAACCGATAAAGCAGTTTTAGAAACCTTTCCGGAAAAGGATCACTTAGCAAGATGGATTCGTCAAGCGCAGGAAAAAGTTCATTTTCAGGGATTACCTGCCCGAATTTGTTGGTTAGAATACGGAGAACGAGCAGAAATGGGAGCAAAATTCAATTGGCTGGTTAAAAAAGGAAAAGTGGATGCGCCGATTGTAATCGGTCGCGATCATTTGGATACCGGCTCTGTTGCATCACCAAATCGTGAAACTGAAGGAATGATGGATGGATCAGATGCTATTGCCGATTGGCCACTTCTCAATGCATTACTTAACACCGCCTGCGGAGCGAGCTGGGTAAGTTTACACCACGGTGGAGGTGTTGGGATTGGATATTCCATCCACTCCGGAATGGTCTGTGTCGCCGATGGAACCGAAATGGCTGATCGCCGATTAGAGCGAGTGCTCACCGCCGATCCCGGAACCGGTGTTATGCGCCACGCCGATGCCGGTTATGATATCGCAAAAAAAACGGCAAAAGAACGAGGTTTGGATTTACCTATGATTTAGATGAATTTTTGAAAATTAGTTTTTTAAATAGAGTAATAATTGCAGGGTCACAAATAATAAAAGAAGCGAACGACCATGCATGTTGCTTTAAATATTGTTCAGATTACCCATCCGAATTTTATAGTATATTGGAACCATTCAGAGCGAAGTTTACACCCATGCTATAAATAATATATTTATGACTTTACGCGATTACATCAAAAAAGTAACCGTTCTCTACAAAACCGGCCTCTCCCGTGAACATGCCTATCGCGGCGATTTACAAAACCTGCTCGGTGCCATACTCCCAAAAGTACTTGTCACCAACGAGCCGGCGCGCATCAAATGTGGTGCGCCTGATTTTATCCTTACGCGCCAAAATGTGCCTGTTGGATACATCGAAGCGAAAGACATTGGCGAGCCATTAAGCGGAAATAAACACAAAGAACAGTTTAACCGCTATCGGGAATCACTGCCGAATATCATCTTTACGGATTATCTGGATTTCCACTTTTACAGGGATGGCATCTTTGTGGATTCCGTCAGAATAGGTGAAATTGCCGGGGATTCGATCCGTTTCCTGCCGGATAATGAAGCCCGATTCCGGGATATGATTCTCGATTTTTCGCATCATAACCTGCAAACCATTAAATCGGCCTCTGCCCTTTCCAAACTGATGGCTGCAAAGGCGAAGTTACTGTCTGAAATCATAGAAAATGCACTCATTGCTGATACCGATTCACACCAAAAGTCAGAGAACAGAACCCTGCATGAGCAACTTTCCGCTTTTCAAAATGTGCTGATTCATGATATTGACGCGCGTGAATTTGCCAATATTTATGCTCAGACCATCGCTTATGGCATGTTTGCCGCCCGTTTGCATGATAAAGAACTCGAAACCTTCTCGCGTTTTGAAGCAGCCCGGCTGATTCCGAAATCCAATCCGTTTTTGCGCAAATTGTTCCAATACATTGCCGGATATGATTTGGATGAGCGAATTGACTGGATTGTGGATGCGCTCGCCGACCTTTTCCGCGCTACCGATGTGGCTGCACTACTGAAAGATTTTGGGAAATCGACCCAACAGACCGATCCCATCATCCATTTTTATGAAACCTTTCTGGCGGAATTCGATCCCAAACTCCGCAAAAGTCGTGGCGTTTGGTACACACCCGAACCGGTGGTGAATTTTATGGTGCGGGCAGTTGATGATATTTTGAAAACGGAATTTGGTTTGAAGGATGGATTGGCCGATACCTCCAAAACCAAAGTGATGGTTAAGACCGATATCCCGGATAAAAAATCATCGACCGGATATAAAATGCGGGAGGAAGAAGTCCACAAAGTGCAGATTTTAGATCCGGCAACCGGAACAGGGACGTTCCTTGCCGAGGTGATAAAACAGATTCATAAAAAGTTTGAAGGACAAGAAGGGATATGGTCTGACTATGTTGAAAACCATCTCATCCCGCGTCTGAATGGATTCGAAATCCTGATGGCAAGCTACGCTATGGCTCACCTGAAACTGGATTTACTCCTCAAAGAAACAGGCTACAACTGCGAAAGCAATCAGCGATTCCGGGTTTACCTCACCAACTCCCTCGAAGAACACCACCCCGATACCGGAACCCTATTTGCCGGATGGCTGAGTAATGAAGCCAACGAAGCAAACCATATTAAGCGGGATACACCGGTGATGGTAGTTTTGGGGAATCCGCCCTATAGTGGTGTTTCATCTAATATGGGTAAATGGATATCCGACTTGATTGAAAATTACAAATATGTGGATGGGGAACATTTTGGCGAACGCAAACACTGGCTCCATGATGATTATGTGAAATTCATTCGATACGGACAGCATTTTGTAGAGAAGAAAGGTGAAGGTGTATTGGCTTACATTAACAATCATGGTTTCTTAGATAATCCAACATTCCGGGGAATGAGGTGGAATCTTTTGTCTGCTTTTGATAAAATTTTTGTTATTGATCTTCATGGAAATACAATGAAAAATGAAGTTTCACCTTCAAATGAGAAGGATCAAAACGTATTTGATATACAGCAAGGGGTATCAATAAATATTTTCATCAAATCAAATGCTAAAAACCATTCATTAGCAGAAGTCTATCACTTTGATGTTTGGGGCAATAGAAGTAATAAATATGATTTTTTAAATACCAATAAACTTGGAAACATAGACTTTAAGAACCTCAAGCCAAATTCACCTTTTTATTTCTTTATTCCAATGAATTATGGCATTATTGAGGCTTATAATGTTGGATTTTCTTTGAATGAGGTCTTTGGTGAAAATGTAACTGGTATAGTTACAGCAAGGGACAATTTAGTAATTGATGATAGAAGAAGTGACTTACTAGCCCGAATTAATAAATTTGCAGATTTATCAATTAATGATGATGAAATTAGAGGTCTGTATTTCTCTAATAAAAAATCTGGGAAGTACGCACCAGGTGATTCAAGAGGATGGAAATTACCCGAGGCGAGAAGAAATATTTCTGGTGATGATCATGATTCGTTGATAAAAACGATACAATATAGACCACTTGATTTCAGGTATATTTATTACTCTTCAAGTATGGTTGACTGGGGACGTGAAAAGTTAATGCCTGAAATTTTCCATAAGGATAATTTAGGAATTGTTTTTCCACGACAAGCTGTTACAGATAATTGGTCTCATATTCAAATCACAAGTGAGTTGGTTGATAATCGATTCCATTATAGTAATAAAGGAATACCTCTTTTTTCTCCATTATATATTTACAAAAAAAATGCGCAACAAACCCTCGACGGTACCCCCGAACGCAAACCAAACCTCAATCCCAAAATCCTCAAAAAAATAGCGGAAGGCCTCGGACTGAAATTCACACCCGAAAAAGAAGAAACCGAAGGCACCTTCGCCCCCATCGACCTGTTGGATTATATCTACGCCGTACTGCACTCACCCACCTACCGCGAGACCTACAAAGAATTTCTCAAAATCGACTTTCCGCGTGTGCCTTACCCGGAAGACCCGGAGCAGTTCTGGAAACTCGCAGAACTCGGCGGCGAACTGCGCAAACTCCACCTCATGGAACATCCCGTGCTGGATACCTTTATCACCACCTATCCAAAAGCCGGCACCAACGAAATCACCCGTAAAATCACAAGCACCAGTCCCGGCTTCGAACCCAACGAGAACGACAAAACCACCGGCAACGTCTGGATTAACGAACACCAATACTTCGGAAACGTCCCCCTCACCGCCTGGGAATTCTACATCGGCGGCTACCAACCCGCCCAAAAATGGCTCAAAGACCGCCGAGGGCGTGTATTAAGTATGGAGGAGATTCAGCACTATCAGAGAATTATTGTGGCGCTTGTGGAGACGGAGAGGGTTATGGGGGGGATTGATGGGGTGTTTGGGGATCACTTGCAAATTATTAAGCAATAGCTTAATTTATGAAACGTTCTGCAATCATAATTAAAAAATCTAAAGATGGTACACGCTGTATTGCAGTGGACGAAGAAAATTTTGATATATTAAATTCTTTCTTTCAAAAAGATAAAAGGTATATCAAAAAATTCAAGTTCATATGCGAACTTTTACTTCAAAATCATAAAAACCGAGAATTGTATGATAAGGAAGAGCCCGATAGTCTGAGTATTGGTGTTCGGGCTATGAAGTTTTTTAAAGGGCAGGAAAATGCAAGAGTCTATTGTCGCGAAGTGACCAGAGAAAATAAAACTTTTGTAATTGTAGCGGTTGAACTGCTTGAACGAAAAAAACAAACGAAGCTCACACACAAGGAATTAAACATTATTCATAGAGTAGCTGATTATGAATACACAGAATTCAAATATTATGAAGACCTCTAAAGAGATATACGAAGAATTTCAAAGCATTTTCGAGGAAACCCCCGAAGATAAAATCGAAACTCGGGCTCATATACTTTCCCTGATTTTCCTGAGCGAAACAGAAGAAGCAATGGATCGCAAAGGCTGGACAAAAAAGCGACTGGCTAAGGAAATCGGCACATCTGCCAGTTATCTTACACAGTTGTTTCGCGGTGACCGGCTGCTTAATTTCAAGACCATTGCCAAAATTGAGGGTGCATTGGAGATTCGGTTTAAAATTTCAACAATTGAGTCAAGAAACAAGGAATTGGTTTATTCTAATAATTCAGAACTGAAATTTGATTCTGCTCAAGTGAATGAGCCGTGATTTCTTATCATGTAAAAAATCAATAACAGATTATCTTGATTTCAGAAAACAGCGTTTACCCGATGTTTTTACAGGTCACTTCGACTTTAGCCGGAAATAATTATGGAAAATATCATACAATATAGAATCTTTTACTGGGTACCGAATACACTTTCCGGAGAGCGGATTGCGATAGGAATTTGTCTATTTGACAAAGAATCAAACAAGTTAGAAACACATTGGCTAAAACAAAAAGAACTTTCGAGACTTCAAAAAATCTTTGTTCATTCAAGCAAAGATGACTCCAGAAATGTGCTAAGACTTCTATCTGAAAACGATAATAGCTGGAAATCAAAAGCTTTTGATTCATCTTTTTGGAATTATATAGAGCGCTATTGGAATGGCATACTGCAAATTTCTGAATCTAAAAAAGTATATTACAATGGTACTTCAAGCGATTTTAAGAGCAAGAGTATAATGCTCAGAGAACAGTTTCTCCCTTTGGCATCAGATACTAAATCAAATGAACGAATACGTGCTCGAGGTTTAAAAAACAAGTTTGCAGAACTTGCCAAAAATAAAAATATACTGGATAAGGTGAGCCTCGGAACTCATATCCCAGAAAGTGGTAGATATCATTTATTAAAACCACTTTATCTTGATTTTGGCGCCTATAATGGAAACTTAATTGGCTCGGTGGGTCTAAATTTCGGGTATAAAGAAGAAACGTTGATTAACAACATTCAAATGTATTTAGCCGGGTTTCAAAGAATACGAAATGTCGAGAAGGATGGTAAATTTAGTTTTGTGATACATAATCAACAAAAACCTTTTGAGCCAGATTCAAAAGAATCTGAAATACTTTTTAAAGATTTCGAGATTCATTGTAATGACGCTGGAATCACAATGATTGAATACAATAAGTTAGGCAGCTTTATAGATGATATTGCTAAAATTACTGATTTAAGGCCTTTGGAAGAGGTTGGAGAGTCATAAACAAATCTAATCCACGAAGAAGTCAGAAAAGTAGAGGGACGCGCTCAGGCAAACCGGTTCTATAATTATCCCTATGCAGCCATCGAAGAAGTCTTAGCGAATGCGGTATATCACAAAAGTTATGAGCAACGAAACCCGATCGAGGTAAATATTCGCCCTGGGCAAATTGAAGTATTAAGTTTTCCCGGCCCTCTCCCACCGGTTGATAACAAAATGCTTAAGGAAAAACGCATCGTCTCCAGAATCTACCGCAACCGCCGAATCGGAGATTTTCTGAAAGAACTAAACCTCACCGAAGGCCGCGCCACCGGTTTCCCAAAAATTTACGATGCTATGAACAGAAACGGTTCTCCGGAGCCTGTTTTTAAAACTGATGAAGAGAGTACTCATTTCCTTGCCGTGATTCCTGCTCATCCTGAATCAAAAGAGAAGGGCGAAGCTGGGGGCGAAGCTAACCAAACCAGCCTTAATGATACTGAAAAGGCTATTTTGAAACTTTTAAAAAAAGGGACATGCTCAGCAGAGGAGTTAGCAAAAGAGTTAGGGTTAAAAAGCAGAAGTGGATTCTTAACGAGAACACTAAAAAGGTTGATAAAGTACGGATTTATTGAATATCTATATCCTGAATCCCCCAAACATCCTGATCAAAAATACAAACTGAGGCAGTTATGAAAACAATCTTCCATCCTCCGTTCCTGACTTCGGTTTCCGCTTCAATAACCAACCATAAGTCAGCGAGGCACTGATTGAACCTGGGTCAAATCTGCACCAAGCTGCACCAAGTTGTACCAAAAACTTCAAGAATCTAACTCTGCAAATTCTTAAACTTATAATAAGATTTGTGTCAAAAAATTAAACCGCAGTATCCCGAAGCGTCGGGACTTGGTGAATAACCCTGTTTTGAAAATTCGCATCAAAGTACTCTATCTCATACCTTTATATCTGGTTATAACCGTATTTGCAACTCGGTTTTATTATCTTTTAAACTAAACCTGTTTACCGTAACCGTTTGGGATGAAGCATCATACTTAAAATCGACTCGTTGATTGTCTATCCTTATTCGTCTTGGAGCTTTTTCTATATTTCTGATAATCATGCTGATATCGGAAAATTCAGATTCAAAAGAACGACCAATTTCTTTTTCAAAGGTCATAAGAACAGTACCGGAATCAACCCGATTGGTGATATGCAGTATTTCGTACGCACCTTTTTTGTGGGCATTTTTGGTGAGGCCATCATCATGATAAATATGAGTTTTGTAGGATGATGCATCTTCATCAAAATAATAATGCAGGTTCAGATGGCTGACGGAATAATCATCAGTAGTTTGAACCAAATCTGCCATTGGAATAATGGCGCCACCTCGTACAAAAACTGGCGTTGATTCTGTTCGGGTTGGAATCTGATGCTCCATTCCTCCGGTATATTTTTGGGCGGTGTAAAAATCGTACCAATTGGCCGTATTTGGCGCGTGTAATGTTACTGCTTTTGCCCCTTGCCGAAGCACCGGCGCTACCAATATATCATCCCCGAACAGATACGTTTCAGAAATGTGATGAAACTTGAAATTATCGGGTTCTTCAAAAAACAAAGGCCGCATAAATGGAATTCCGGTTGTGGAATTATCAAAAGCGGCAGAATAGATATAGGGTAATAATTGATAGCGAAGTTCAATCGCAGTTTTGGTTAATTCCAGGGTTTCATCGTCCCAGAAAACAGGTTCTGAGGGAACATCGTCTTGTGCATGAGGCCGATAAACCGGTTGAAAAACGCCATATTGCATCCACCTTGCATACAATTCCGGATCCTTGTTTGGCCAGGCAAATCCGCCCAAATCAGAATGTAAGTACGCCAAACCTTGCAACCCCATTTGTAAGGACAATTCCGGCTGAGGCTGCAATCCACCCCAATTTCTGCTGACATCGCCCGTCCATGGTATCATGCCATAACGTTGTGAACCGGCATAACCGGCGCGCATCAAATTGAAAGGACGTTTATCAGGATAATGTTGTGCATAACCTTCATATAATAGTTTTGCCCATTGATGTCCATAAATATTATGCACTTCCCGCGCCGAACCTATATGATGCTGCAACCAATCGGGGTGCACTTCCGGCTCACCCAAATCACCCCACCAGCCATGAATACCATACGTTTCTTTCAACTCCTGATAAATTCCCCAAAACCAGTCTATTCCATTTGGATGAAACACATCGATTAAACCTGTATTGCCGAAATAAAAATCGTAGGTTCCCGGATTCCCCAACGAATCGCTTGCTATGATTCCCTCAGTAGCAGTGACTTCATCCCATCGTTTTGAAGAAGTAAGAACAAACGGTTCTGTGATGAGCACCGTTTTCACACCTTGATTTTCTAACTCCCTGATCATATCAGCTGGATTCGGCCAAAAATCGGAATCGAATGCAAGATTGCCTAAGTGTCCCTTAATATCGGGGCCAAACCAATATAAATCAATAATCACCGCATCAACAGGGACTTCCTTCTTTTTAAATTCTTCTATCGTGTTCAGGACTTCTTCTTGTGAGCGATAGCCAAACCGGCTGGCATAATTCCCGAATGTCCAGCGTGGAGGCAGTGGCTGAAGCCCGGTGAGGCTCGTATAATTTTGGATAATGCGAGGCCAGTTTTCACCTGAAATTATATGATAGGTTTTGCGTCCGGAGAAAGCCTCAAATCCAATGGTATGATCATTCCTGCTGTCCAAATCCAAAAAACCGGTTGTTGGATTATCGAAATGAACCATGTATTTATTCGATGAAATAATGATGGGAAGCGTAAAATTCTTTAGTTCTGAACGATATTCATATCCATAATGCGCCTTATTGTACAACTCCAGTTTGTGTCCGCGCCGGTTCATTCCCAGTGCTCGCGAGCCTCCGCCCATTAACGCTTCTGTTTCAGAAATACTGAAATCAACGCTGTAACCCGCATCTTCTTCATTCAGTTGAAAACCGTTGTGTTCTTTCAACAGTTGTTTTTCATCATAAAAAAAAGAAAATTCCCGTGCTGAAATATCATAACGAACGGTGATTCCATCTGAATACAGGCGAATAAAATCAGGTTCATCCACGACCTGAACTTGCGTTTGAATAGGTTCCATAACAACCGCATGTGAATCATCATAATCATCTGCTGAAGTTCCGGATGGATAGAAATTCACTTCAAGAATATCTGCATTATAAAAATGCAGCACATACAACCCATCAGATGTTGTGAAATGATAGGCAGATTCGTGCGTCTCAAATGAAAAATCGGACGCCACCTGAGCTGTCACAGCAGGCGTTACAAATAATAACAGAAGAAAGTACGTTTTGAAGGATTTAAGGAATCGTGTCATTAGATTGATTTTTAATGCGAATATGAATTCTGAATACTGTCGGGAGAAAATCCCGGGTCATTCAATCCGGTTACATTTTAGTATTATTATACAAACATTTCGGCATATTTATTGGTGTGGATATTGGTGGCAAGTATTGCGGGTTGACTACCATTCCGGATAATAAACCCACACCTCAAAATTAAAACCAACCATATTTGCGCTTTTTAATCCATGTACCTCAATGAAAACTATTTCACAAGCATCAGTTTTTTGGTAAGTACACGTCCGGCACTTTCCAACCGATACACATACGCGCCACCCGCCAATTGAGCCGCGTCAAACGTAATATGGTGCGAACCGGCTTGTTGTGTATCATCAACCAATGTTGCTACCCGACGTCCAAGCATATCGAAAACGGTTAAGCGCACATGACCGGTTTGATCAATGGAATACGGAATTACCGTAACCGGATTAAATGGATTCGGATAGTTTTGACTCAGGCTGAAGGCATCCGGCTTTTCATTGTTCTGAGTATTTGTAGCCTGACCAATAGTTATGAAATAATCCTGACCGTTATTATTGTCCCAGTCATCGGCAGAATAGTTGATTACAAACGACACATTCGTTACCGCTTGCTCGGGATTGTTGAACGGACCAATTTGAAGTTGAAGCTTATCATCCTCAATTAAATTAAACGGTGTTTGAACGGCGGGACCACTTCCCTGAAACAAAACAGAACCTGCCGGCCAATATGCTTCAACTGGTTGTTCCCACGTGTTTACGCCCCAATGTAGATTTGCGGAAGTGTATTGATTGTTGATGGTAATGGTGATGAGATCTTCCGAAGTTGGTTCTGTCGGACTCCATGAAACCGGCCCGTCAGGATCGGTTCCGCCACCGGTCGCTTGTCCAACCCAAACATGCTGAATGATGGAACGGGATGTGTTTCCCTGAACATCGGTTGCTTCAACATAATAATCGACCATCACATTATTTAATCCGGCAATTTCAGCGCTAAACGCTTCTGCTTTATGCGTCGGAACCGGATTGGTTATGGATGGAATGAAGGTTCCCGTCATATCAACACTTTCCCAGGTTCCACCGGCGTAAGTCATGTTGTTTTGCGTAATTTCCTCCGATTCCGAAACACGATAGTTGACCCTGACAAAATCCAGACCGCTCATGTCATAAACATACGTCCAAATATCAAAATTGGATGGTTGAGGTGTATTCCCGAACTCAATTCCACCCGGATTGTACGGTGTGCGTTGAGGCAGGAAAATGGATGGACCTGTTTGATCGGTTCCACTTTGTACTATAGGCAAAGCTTTCTCTACAGCCTGATTTGATGCACGTGAGGGATGTGAATCCCACATTTCTGTTCCATCCCAATACCAGTAATCGGAAGCTTGTCCGTTCAGATAAAACTCCCAAGCTCGTTTGGTATCGGCATGATTAGGATTCACCTGATTGGCTGTTTCTACGATATTTTTGGCAGCTGTCATTACGCCCCAACTATTTTGATCAGGGCTGTAATCACCACTTGCACCGGGGTAACTTCCCGGATCGCCCAACCATTTTTTGAATTCCGGATCACCCCCATCTGCACCAAGCCAGCTTCCATCCTGCACATGAATGACATCGTTTGGGTTTGGAGGATACATATCGAGATAATCCTGAATGGTGGTAACTTTAAACCGGTCAGATTGTCCCTGCAGCCAACTCACCATTGCCGAAAAATTGGAATTATAATACCCGGAACTTCCCCCACCGTGATTGTCGCCATCGTGATGAAGTACAATCAAAATGGGATGATTCGGATCGGTATTATACGCTTCAAGCTGACTCATAACGTGTTCGTATTGAAGCGCGCCAAAACCACCACGTCCATCTTCCTCACCCAAATATCGGGAAGCCGGAACAGCAATCATTTTGCTTTCAGCGCCGGTTTCCGGATCGGTAAATGAAACATAGCGCGGTTGATGTGCCCATTGAGCGGAAACCGGAGTTGGTGCCCAAAGGCCGTTTAACTGCACCCAATCGCCCGGATCAGGATTGCGGATATCTGCTAAATTCGGGCGTTTAACACCCGATTGATCACCGAGTGGCGCACCGGCAGTTGCGCGTTCAAAATGCAAATTATCAACAATTACCCACTCCAATCCCTCATCAACGAGAGCTGGAATCATGCGGGTTGAAAAAGCTGTTTCGGGCGGAAAAATCCCTTTTGAATATTCTCCCGGGAAATAGTTACTCATAGTTTCACGATGCCATTGAATCTGTCTGCGAATATCGGTGTAATCCGTTAACGCCATGAGCGGATGATGATACCCAAAAGCGGTCATTGCCAAACGCGGGTTTCCAAGAGCCGTTTGTTGAGAGATAACAGAATTCCATGGATTCGTCCAATTGTTGAATCCCCATCCGGCTTGACGAGCAGCCTCGAGATTTTCAATTAATGATCCCGAAAAACTGACCTGAGCACCAAAGTTTGGGAGGTTGGCATTTATCCCCATTTGCACAGCATTCGCGGGCCAGTTTGTGTATGGGCCGGTGCGCGATGTGTGCACTTCCTGTAAAGAGAAACTGTAAGCACCCCGGTTTTCGGTCTGCACGACCGACTCATACGGCCAATAAATGGGTTGATGCATGTGCCAATGAAAGGCAATATAGATAGGCGGATTATTTTGAGTTTCCTGTGCATGTACATCCTGCAAGGAGACAAGTCCACAGATAAAAATCCATAGAAAAAGAATACGTGATACCATAATAGTTGAGTCGAATGATTTTTAAATGGCTTGTGTAAGCGCTTACAAGATTAAATATAATCATTTCTGATTGAAAACTGAACCTATAAGTTAAGGGATGATGTAATCAAGAGATCCAGGACCTAAAATCCACCCAGTTCGTCATCCAACGTCCCGATTGGGCGAAGACGTTTATGTTTTGGGTAGTTAATGAACTTGCAGCTCGTAGCAACCTACCAGATTCCGGATAAATCCACGCTGCCATTTCAAGTTACACTACCCCATTCCCGTGGATTTTCCGGAATGACGAGTTGGGTGATTGTAGCCGATATTTCCCTTAACCCCCCTTTGTGCCCTTGCATCTTTGTGGTTCAAAATTCCTTGCCAATAGCAACCTACTTCACGAGCATCATTTTGTTGGTCAATACCGTATTTCCGGCTCTCAGCCGATAGATATATAACCCGCTTGCCAGTGAACCGGCATCAAACTGAACCGTATGTGTTCCTTTTGACTGAGTGCCATTCCAAAGTGTAGCCACCCGCTGTCCCATAGCATTATATACATCTAACTGAACACGAACTTCCTCAGGTATGGTGTATTGAATGCTTGTAGCAGGATTAAATGGATTTGGATAGTTTTGCGCCAATGAAACCGCTTGTGGTGTATCTGCTACATCAACATGCGTGGTTTGAGGTTCCAGTACGATGTAGAAACGGGATTCATGTTCATCAGGGTTTTCCGTGAATGCGCCAAACCTATACGTTTTTACTTTCGGCTCATTTTTTGAAATCTCATGTTCCCAATCATAGTGACCATCATTCGTTAACTGTATCCGGTCATTGGTGAGGGAATCTTCAAGATAGATTTTCCAGGTAGCCGACATCTCTACCGGAATCGTCCACATTAATGACATATCCGTACCAAATTCCTGAAAACCATCGTTATTTCCCGGTTCAAATGGTGTGATATGTAGCGGGAAACGAATCGCTTCATCTATATCAAGTGGAAGGTGTTTTATGGAAAGGGCGTGTTCATCCTGCGATATAAACATGCTCAGATGTGAAGCATAATCCAGCGTTTGAAGCGCCAATGCATCATATCTGTTCGATTCAACGGAACCACTTTCATTAAAAGTAAGCCATATTTCAGACTCGATCCCAGTATCGCTTTGTGAAAGAAAATGAATGCTGTTAGCCAATTCAGGTTCATCATAAAACACAGGGTCTTCATTAAAAGCTCTGGCCTCAGATGGGATGGTGAGCGTCGCATTAGGGACATCACTTTGTATCCAAAATCCCTGAAAGGGCGCGATAAGATAATTCCCAAGGCTACCGCCTGTTCCGTTCCAAGTTCGGTATCCACCCGAAGCCAATAGAATATCCTCACTTGCTTCAGTCGGATTGAACGCGTTATCATATAGATAAATGGTAGCTTTTAAATCGGGGTTTTCATCTAATACCACATCCCAGTTCAGTGCCACAGGATATGGATTGCCAACAAGTGTAAATCCATCCACTTGTGCATTCAGAGGAATGGTGACATCATCTGTCAGTGGCATTCCGCTAACCGACCAATTCTTTGGAAATGAACCGGTTTCATTATCATCATTTTCATACATATAAAATAAATAGCCTTCGCCCGGCTTAACAGTTTCGCTCATTGACTCAGGCACTGTAAAATCGGCTCCACCGAGTGCTGTTACATCAAATGTCCAGATATTCGGGTCTCCATTTGGAAAATCAGCCCCGGGAATTCCCTGTGTCCAGAAAGGTTGGAAAAGAGTTCCGAATGTAATATCTGATACCGGAGCGCTGAGCAATCGCCAGCCTTGATTTCCAGTCACGACAGTTGAGGTTTCTTCCGTTTGATAATCAACTTTTACGCGCGCATTATCTATAAACGCTGTTTGATTTCCGGCGGTTGAGCCTTGCCAGTATGCGCCCATAAATGGAAGTGCTACATCTGCATAATCGGTATTTACAACGCTTCCAATGAATGTAAGTTCTCCCTCTTCCGGATTTTCAAACGTTCCGCCATCAACCCTGCCGAAAAGCTGCCACTCGCCGGTGACGGTATTAAAGGTGACTTTCAGGCTCATATATTGGTTGCCTGGATCTTCAAGTGGCGAACCACCAGAAGCTTCAATCAATCCACCCGTGGCAGAGCCAAGTGATTGCAGGCCGTTATTGAATGATACCAATCGAATCGGATCGGGACTGAGTGTATTTCCCAAAACTACGGCATAACCGGAACCTTCGTTAGCCACATTCTCCGAAGTTGCTCCAAGCACAAAAGCAGCTCCATACGAACCGGAATTGAAACCGGCCGGATTTGACCGAATTTGACGTAGGTTAAAACTCCAGCTGATAATCCCAAAATTCTGATCGGGAACAGAGCGGAAACCGGATCCAAAATCATCTACGGATGTATGGGCAAATACCCAGCCACTTGCATTTGCTGCACCGCTAGCGGTATTGGTCAACTCTAAAATACCTTCATGAATGCGCGCGCCCCAATCTGATCCGGCTCGTGCAACCTGCCAGTCAGATGTTCCAATAGTACCGGAAGTTGTAAACGCTCCACCCTGACTCAAATCAAACACATCGGCGAAAATGGATGCGTCGGGTTCGGCCTCAGCAGGTGTTGAAAAGATGAGGGCTTCGGAGTAGATGGTTCCCAGCTCATTGGTTGCGTACGATTTAATTACGTAATCAGTATCCTGTTGGAGTCCATGGATAGTTTCCGAAAATGCTCCACTACCCGTGCCACTACTACTATTGGTAACAAAATCTCCACCAATCAGCGGCTCATCATTCTCAAGTAAGGCTGAATAGACAAATCCGCGCGCAGTGATTGTTCCGCCACCATCACTTTCTACGGAGCTTTCAGCATCGGCAGATGTTGTGGAAATCTCTGAAATGGATACATTTGAAACGAGTGGCAGTGTGATATCTGAAAAGTCCGTAATTCGAATATTATCGATGTTGAATCGTTTCCCACTATCACCTGAAATGGCTCTGAACCGAACACGTCCCGGATCGCTCACATTGATAATCCGGCTGCCTTCCTGAAATTCATTGATACCCGACAAATCAAAAGGCGTGCCGACTGCCGTCCAGTTTGCGCCATTATCAATACTGAATTCAAGGACAAATACAGGCGCGTTTCCGGTTCGGTCACCACTAAAATCAGATCTGCTATACATAAATGTAACCTCTCCCAATCCATTTTCCTTATTTTCATCCATCCGTAGAAAGACATTTTCCGGATTAGAGCTGTTTCTCAGGCGGGCTGATCGTGCGCCAATTTTCACATCTCCGGCATCGGAACCAAATAATGCCTCGCTGAATGTCCACTGAATTCCACTTAATGAAGCTGTACCAATTTGATAACCACTTGTGTTTTTACTACCGTTTTCGAAATCTACAAGATATCCCTCATTGCCGATATCGTCATCAGGATCAAAATCTTCGAAAAATGCACGTCGGACAAGCGTGGTGTCGGCAATAAACGGATTCACATTACCCTGAATGGTTTCGACCCGACCATTACGTGTCGTTTCTGCGAGGTCAACCAAATCCTGATTATGATAGGTTCTGAGAACTTGTATTTGGTTGGCAAAAAAGTCGGGGTCAGCTGTTAAAGCATCTTGTGAGTAGAGCAGGAAAAAATAGAACATGGAACGGGCAACATTCCCCATTTCAGCATCTCTAACCTGAAACGCTGCTGTGGCCGTACGACTCCATTCACCGAGATTACCACCCGGCGTATTTGATTGACTGACAGTTCCTTTCCACCAGGTATTTACCTGTGCAGGATCAATGATTCCGAATGGTTTATTGCCTCTTGAGGTATTCACATTGGCTCTTGCCGGACGTAAGTGGTGCAAGTCACTCACCTGCGGACTAAACTGCGCTCCTTTTGATTGTGGCCAGATATGCTCTGTATTAAAATTGAAACTCAGTGCATCAGCTCTTGGAGAGGAAGAAGCGGGATTAATAGGAATTTCAACACCGGTATAGACGCACACAACCATGCCGGAATTATTATCAACAAACGTGAACATTTCGTCACGAGCATTATCATAATTCAGGATAGTATCAGGTCCGTATTCAGCGGCAAGACTCTCAAGTAACTCGTTGCCGGTTAAACCCGGGAAAATAGATTCCTGTGGAACAGATTGAGCCAAAGCACCAAGGCTCATTGAAAGTGCTAATACAATAGCACCAATAAATTTTTTCATTTAACTACAGTCGAGATGTATTTTTCTAATAATGAACAAAATTATGAATTTTTTTGGCTTAAAACTAATGTGTGACACATTACCAAATTGTGATTTTGCCACTTTACGCTTTTGTTAGGGGGAGACGGGTTGCGGGTTGCGCGTTTCAGGTTTGGCTGAGTGTGTCTGTAAAGAAATATAAGAAACGAACCGAGGTCGTCGCCCTGAGCGGTGGACTTGTAGTAAGCACAACCTCCCACAAAAATTAATTTGATTTGACTAAAGGGATAGAGTAAATTTCATAATTATATTAAATTTGATTTAAAACAAATAACGTGCAGTTTTTTTACTCATTCAGACGAAATTATCTGCTGTTAAAACCGGGTACTGTTGATTTTGATTGGAAGCCATCGTTTCTCTAAGACATTGCTATTAGATACAGAAACGTACAAAACATTCGATTTGAAAACTATTCATACATTAATCTGTTATTTCTTAAATAGATATCATTTGAATATTAATCTGATATCTCTATTCAGGTTTATGGATGAAATGACTTCCAGATCAACACTTTCCCCTTTTTACATTTTTGTTTCCTATTCTAAGGTTAGGCTTTTAGTCTGACCTTTTTTTATATCGTTCTTTATTAAACCGTGAACCCGTTTATGGGACTCACCAGGCGAAGCTGTATAAAGAATTCATCCCTCTGAAAAACTAAAAACAAAGTTCGATTCTTAGATATAATTTTGTATCCCTTTTATTTTACCACAGAGTTTGAATTTGAACCACCAAGACTCAAAGGCACAAAGGGGGTTATTTTTGAACGTCCGTTCAATTTTACATGCTTGTTCATGTTTTGGCGGGGACGCCAATGGAAACCGGTTCGCGCCAGAGGCACTGAACCTGCAGCTTTGATGTAGGGTAACCAACGACAAACAAACAAACTTCTCACAGAGTACGGCACAGCGTTTCACAGAGGGATAAATTCCCAAAACTCTGTGAACACTGTGCATAACTCTGCGCAACACTGTGGTTGAAAAGAGAGGTGAAAAACAGATGGAGGCTTTAAAACACGCAGTACCTGAAATTAAAAGCATTTATTTAGGCAATGAACTTATTTAAGAATTGAACTAAGGTTAAAAAATATCACAAAATTGAACCCTATGAACACATCCACTTCCATTTATATAGCCGGCCATCGCGGGATGGTTGGCTCCGCTGTTTGGCGTCTTTTGGAATCACGCGGTTTCACGAATCTGACCGGAAAAACCAGTGCCGAACTCGACCTGCGCAATCAACAAGCAGTGAATGCCTTTTTTGAAGCGCATTCATTTGATGTTGTGATTGATGCCGCAGCGAGAGTAGGTGGAATATTGGCCAACAGCCAATACCCGTATCCGTTTTTGATGGAAAACCTGCAGATTCAAAACAACCTGATTGATGCTGCCCATAATTTTGGCGTTCAAAAGTTTATCTTTCTCGGAAGCTCCTGCATTTATCCCAAAATGGCTCCGCAACCACTTAAAGAGGAGTATTTGCTCACCGCTCCGCTTGAGCCAACGAATGAATGGTACGCCATCGCGAAAATTGCCGGCGTTAAGGCGTGTCAGGCTATCCGAAATCAGTTCGGGAAGGATTTTGTGAGTCTGATGCCAACCAATTTATATGGTCCCAACGACAACTTCGATCTCAAAACTTCGCATGTGCTTCCCGCCATGATGCGAAAATTCCACGAAGCCAAATCAGACAACCACGCGCCCGTAACTCTATGGGGAACCGGCTCACCCATGCGCGAGTTCCTGCACGTTGATGACCTCGCCGAAGCCGTCCTTTTCGCCCTTGAAAACAAGTTAGACGATTTCCTCTACAATGTAGGAACCGGAACCGACCTCACCATCCGCGAACTCGCAGAAAGCATCCAATCCGTAACCGGCCACACCGGCGAAGTCATCTGGGACACCACCAAACCCGACGGCACTCCAAAAAAGCAATTAGACACCTCAAAAATCAACGCCCTCGGCTGGTCACCCAAAATCTCACTTGAGGATGGAATACGAAGTGTGTATGAATGGTATTTGGAATACGAAGCTCAAAGGTGAAAGTTGAAAGCTCAAAGGGGGATGTAGTTCATGGCCGAATGGTTTAATCTTTAATGGATTATCAACAAGTCTGATGTCAATATTTGAGTGTTGGAAGACCTTACAGGAGTTGGGAATCCTGTCAGGTCGTGCTTTATTTGAGTTTTTGCCCCTTCCAAAGATACCTGTTCTTTAAGAAAAACGAATAACTTAGATTCATATAAACCAATTCGCCATCAGGCGACATGTCAGGTTTTCAAACACCTGACATGTCTTTTTAGACAAAAAGCAATTGACATCACACTACCACCTTTTCAACAAAAACATTTATTGCTTAAAGCTTCTAACCTTGAACCTTGAACCTTGAACCTTGAACTTCTAACCTTGAACCTTGAACTTTGAACCTTGAACCTTGAACCTTGAACTTTGAACTTTTAAACCTTGAACCTTGTGCCTTCGTGTCTTCGTGGTTCACAAAAAGTTAAAAACGATCTGGACTCTGATTATTAACGATTTAACCCTCTAAACAATGTCAACCAAAACCGCACTCATAACCGGAATCACCGGCCAGGACGGCGCCTATCTCGCAGAATTACTGCTGAGTAAGGGCTACACTGTACATGGAATAAAGCGCAGATCATCATTATTTAATACCGATCGGATTGATCATCTCTACCAGGATCCACACGTTGAAAATCAGCGATTGTTTTTGCATTACGGAGATATGACCGATTCGCTGAACATAACTCGTATTATACAGGAATGTCAGCCGGATGAGATCTACAATCTTGCAGCTCAGAGTCATGTTCAGGTAAGTTTTGAAACGGCTGAATACACGGCAAATGTAGATGCAATCGGTCCTCTGCGTGTTTTGGAAGCCGTTCGATTACTTGGTTTGGAAAAGAAGACGAAGATTTATCAAGCTTCAACATCCGAATTGTATGGTCTGGTACAGGAAATACCACAGTCAGAAACAACGCCTTTTTATCCCAGATCGCCCTATGCAGTAGCCAAATTGTATGGATACTGGATTACGGTGAATTACAGAGAAGCATACAATATGTATGCCTGTAACGGAATCCTGTTTAACCATGAATCACCTATTCGGGGTGAAACTTTTGTAACGCGTAAAATTACCCGTGCCACGGCAAAGATTGCATTGGGTTTACAGGAAAAACTCTATATCGGAAATCTGAGTGCACAACGCGACTGGGGACATGCCAAAGATTATGTGGAAGCCATGTGGCTGATGCTCCAACAGGATAAAGCCGAAGATTTTGTAATAGCCACCGGAGTTACTACAACGGTTCGTGATTTCATTAAAGCGGCTTTTGCTGAAATTGGAATACATCTCCGTTTTGAAGGAAAGAACGAAGACGAAAAAGGCATCATTAACTCCATTGATCAAAATAAGTACGAATCCTCAACCGGTCAGATACTTAGTGATTCAAAACTAACGCAAGGTCAAACCGTAGTGGAAGTCGATAAAAGCTATTTCCGTCCTACAGAAGTGGATTTACTCATTGGCGATGCCACAAAAGCCAGAAAAAAACTGGGCTGGAAACCCAAATACAATTTCTCAACACTACTCAAAGACATGATAGCCTCCGATGTGAAACTGTTTAAAAAAGACCTGGACTTATTAAACGCCGGCCACAAGGTCTTGAGGCAATCGGATTGAAAATTATAACTTAGAGATATGAAAAAAAGTGATGATGAAGTGTGATGTGGTGGAAATCTATGTAAAGTTAATTTACTATTAATTATATATAACATCCTTAATTATAAACATAATATTTTTTTCAATTAAAAAATAATTTCAACCTAGGAAAATGAAAACAAATAATATAATAACTATTATTAATTGACCGATACATTAGTAAAAAAAACTTCTATTGGTTTAATTTGGGCTAGTACTAATGTTGTATTAAGTGCTATACTAAAAATAATAGTCTTAGCCATTTTAGGAAGATTATTATTACCTTACGATTTTGGGATTGCTGCTGCTGCTTTAGTTATTATTCAATTTGTTCTCATTTTTGGAGAGCTTGGAATAGGTGCTGCTTTAATTCAAAAAAAAAATATAGATAACAAACACATAGATGTAGCATTTACTTTTTCACTTTGTGTTGGAACAATTATTAGTATTCTAGTTTTTTTGTCATCTAGTCTATTTGCAAATTTCTTTAACATGCAAGAACTAGAAAAAGTAGTAAAAGTAATATCTGTTGTTATATTAATTAGATCATTTATACTTGTAACTGAATCTGAAATATATAAGAAATTAGAACTAAAAAAGATAACCATAATAAAAATTTCATCTTATTTCTTAGGTTATGGTATTCCAGTACCTATTTTGGCATATATGGGTTTTTCATATTGGTCGCTTGTGATTGGAACTATTTCCCAATATCTAATTGAAAGCATATTTCTTTTAATAAATAGTGATAGAATTCCAAAATTGTATATATCATGGAATAAGCTAAAAGAGTTACTTAGTTTTGGTGCATATTTTTCAGTCAGTAGATTTTTTATGACTTTATGCAATCAAGGAGATAATTTTATAATTGCAAAATTATTAGGCTCAGACGCTCTTGGTTTGTATTCACGAGCATATCAAATGTATATGCTCCCAGTTCAATTATTAGGAACAACTTTTAATAAGACCTTATTTCCCTCCTTTTCTTTAGTACAAAATGATTTAACTAAAATTTATGAGATTTACAAAAACACAGTATTTGTTATCTCACTTATTTGTTATCCGACCATAATATTATTGATATACAGTTCTAATAATATTGTAAAAATAGTTCTTGGCTCTAATTGGTTAGAATTAGTTTTAACACTACAAATACTATTTGTATCACTTAATTTTAGGATTGGATATAAAATTGTAGATACAATATTAAATGCAATTGGAAGAGTGAAAGAGAAAGCTTTTCTACAGGCAATATATGCTGTTTTGCTATTATCATTAGGTATTTATGGTACACAATGGGGTATTGAAGGTGTTTCAGTGGGATTAACAATTGCTGTTTTTATTCATTATTTACTGATGAATATTTTATTAATAAGGGTCTTAAAAGGCAACTATTTCTCATTCATTAAGCTTCAGCTATTAGGATTGTTTTTTATGTTAATTACATATGCATGTATTTATGTAGTTTATGATAGCTATATATCAATAGATAATCCCATATATTCACTAATTCTAAATTTTATTTTGTTCGGCGCTTTAATGATAACTCTATATATTATTTTTCATAAAAAAATAAAAGAAAATGCAGAATGGTCTTTTAGCAAGATCGAAAAATTTAAATCTAAAAAATCTTTATGAATATTATAGTTCATGGTTCATACTTCTCAAATAATTTTGGTGATACATTGCTTGTTAAATTGGCATGTGATTATATAATTTCAATTTATAAAGAAGCGAATATATTCTTAGCAACAAAGCCTACAAAAGAAGAGGCTTATTACTTAAAATATCCAGTTGTAACTTCAGATATAAAAGTAGATAGAATATTCTATACAGGTGGAGGGTACTTTGGTGAACAACCAGGAAAATTTATTAAAATTTATCTATGGTCAATTAGAAATTGGAAGCGTCATTTATCATGGTATTCTAAGTATAAGGATGTAAAGACAGGAGTTTTTGGAGTAGGAGTTGGCCCTATTTCATCTAAATGGTTCAGGAATAATATAATCAACTTTATTGGAAATGCTGAAATGGTAATGGTAAGAGATATTGAATCATTCAATTATTTAAATGAATATGGAATTAAAAATTCAAACATTATTATTGGGGTTGATTATGCACTTAAATTGATGTATGAAGAATCCCATGATAAAGAACGTTTATTAATATTACATCTACCTATTAAAAAACTAAACGCTGAATTCATAAGTGATTTAAAGACAATAATTAAAAAATACTCTGCTAAAAAATATCAAATCAAAATTATTTCTGACTCTCTAAAACAGAATATTAATTATGAAAAGAATAAATTTATTTATAAGTACTTGAATGATAAATATGAATTTATTAAATACGAAAACCCAGATCAATTGGTGGTTCTATTAAAAAAAGCTGAAATAATAATCACATCAAAACTACATGTTGGAATAGTTGGCCTTTCTCTGGGAGCTAATATTTTGTCTGTTGCACAGCATCCTAAAACGCAAAGATTATATAAACAACTAGGAGTGAGTGATTATTCAACACCTTTGTATTCATATAATTCAAATAGAATATTTGAAGCAGTTAATAATTTGGATCATTTTCAATCAAAAATAAATCGTGAATATGTTGATAGTCAGATCTCTTTAATTAACAATAGTATTACAAGATTTTTAAAATAAGAATGATTATTCTCTCAATTAAGTTATGTTAGAACAGTTAATTATTGTTGTCTTTATTGTATTTATATCTATTTATATAGTATATAAATTTAAGACGTATAAATCTTTACTATATATTGTTATTCCTATACATATCATACTTGATATTGGTGTGTTGCATTTTGGGGGAAGTGATGCTTTATCTATTATGCCGGTATTTAGGATTATCTACATTTTATGTATTTACACTATTTTGTTATTCTCAAATGCTAAATTGGATAGCATATTAATTGTACTAACTTTTTTTATATTTTATATAGTAGGGTTAATAGTATTTCGATTAATTAGTATAGGAGCATCATTTGAAGGTTTAGAATTTCTTCTACGAACCAGTCTTCCGATTATACTGGTTTATATAAGCATGCACTGTCTTACCAAAATAGATGATATGAAAGCAGTAAATATATCTGTGATCATATCTTTAATAATATTTATAGGTTATCTGCTCTTAGCAAACATTTTTGATCTTGGCAAAAATATATATTACGACTTAGAGCAATTAGATGAAGGGGTTAGTTTAATTTATACAGGTTTATTCTTAGGTAATACATTTAATACACTTGCGTACTTGGTTCTATTGTTACCACTTGTTTATAAGTATAATACTAATATTAATGGATTATATTTAAACGTTTTACTAGTTCTAGGCTTTTTATTTTTGATATTGACTTTTAGAAGGTCTGCCTTGGGTATAACCATATTTGCTTATATAGTATATGCATTTACTATCTTTAAGTATAATAATAAAAATATAAGCTACTTAATACTTATACTAATCACTATTATATTTATTTATCCGTTTATACTACCATTCTTACAAGAAATAATAAACTTAAGAGGAGATAGAGGCACAAATCCTTTTTCATTGGAAACAATACAAAGCGAAGGGAGGACTAATGAACTGTTTTATATTTTAAATAAAGTAACCTTCGCAGAAAGTATAATGAATTTTATGTTTGGTTACTCGTTTTCAACATCTGGAGTATATCCTTTTGCTCCTACTACAAGAGAATTACATTCAGACATTGCTGTACTACTATATACAGTTGGTTACATGGGGATGTTTTTATATATAATATTTCATCTTACAATTATTCAAACATATTATAAATACAGAAGATATTCATATAATAATATTCTTAATATAATGTTTTGGGTAATACTTGTTACAAGTATTATGTTATCGTATTCTGGTAGATTGACAGTTTTCTCATTTAGGAGTATAATATTTCTGTATATAGGTATGATCATTGGTATCTTGAAATGTAATTATTATAATGATGAAGATACTGTTTGTAGCTAGTACAAATAAAAGAGGTACTGTTGTTCCATTTATTGCAGAACAAGCAAACTCTTTAAAGAATCAAGGACATACCGTTGATATATTTGGCATTAATGAGTCTGGTTTCAAAGGATATTTAATAAATATTATAAAGTTGAGGCGTTTTGCTAAGCAAGGGAATTATAATATAATACATGCTCACTATATATTAACAGGGTGGGTAGTTGTACTAGCGCTATTAAGAAAAAAATTAGTCATATCGCTAATGGGAACGGATGTATATGGGCAAATAATAGATAAAAATAAAGTAAAATTTTCTAGCAGATATCTATTCATACTTACTCTTTTAATTCAGCCTTTTGTAGATCATATTATAAGTAAATCAGAGAACACAGCTAAGCTTGTTTATTTTAGGAACAAAAGTTCTATCATTCCAAATGGTGTAAATATTGAAAAATTTAAACAAATACAGAATGATTTTAGAAAAGAGTTGGGACTTAATAAGAGCAAAAAATATATCTTGTTTTTAGGAAATGTATCTGATCCGAGGAAAAATTTTAACCTAATTCAAGAAGCTTACAATATTATTGCAAAAAATCACCCTGATGAATATGAATTATTGACACCATTTCCTATTACACATACGCAAGTAATAAAATATTTAAATGTGGCTGATGTTACAGTTCTTTCTTCTTTTCGTGAGGGATCACCTAATACTGTAAAAGAAGCAATGGCCTGCAACTGTCCAGTTGTTGCAACTAATGTTGGAGATGTTGAATACCTTTTATCAAATTGCTATGGTAATTTTATAAGTGATTTCAACCCATCAGAATTTGCAGATAAAATATTAAAAGCAATAGAACTAAAGAAACAAAATGAGGGTCGAAAAAAATTAATAGATATAGGATTGTCAGACCAAGATGTAGCAATTAAAATCCTCAAAATTTATGATAGTATTTTACCTTAAATTCTATGACCATGCATTTTAATTTAAGCTTTTCATGAGCGTACTGTTTCACTTAGGGCATCCAGCACATTTTCACTTGTTTAAGAATGTCATGTATGCATTACAACAAGAAGAATATATAGTGCATATCTTGATTAAAGAGAAAGATGTATTAAAGAACCTATTGGATGAGTCCGGTTTTGTTTATGAAAACATATTACCAGATGGGAAGTCTGCCGGTAGTTTAGGTTTATTCACTGATTTCATACATAAAAGCCGCCGTTTAATAGGATTCTGTAAGAAATACAGACCTAAGCTTTTAATTGGAACATCTGCTGAGATTTCATTAGTGGGTAAATTAACCGGCATACCAGCAATTAATGTTAATGAAGATGATGCACACGTTGTTCCTAAGTATGCCTGGACGTCGTATCCCTTTGCAACTAAAATTTTTAGTCCGTCATCTTGCAATAATGGAAGGTGGCAAGATAAAACGATTACTTATCAGGGCTATCACGAATTGGCATACCTTCACCCCGATCATTTTCAACCGAATGAAGAGATTGCTGGTAAATACGTAAATACAGACAACTCTTTTTTTGTTTTACGTTTTGCCAAACTGAATGCACATCATGATTCAGGAATCAGAGGAATTAACAATACTTTAGCAGGCAGGTTGATTTCCGAATTAAAAAAATATGGTGATGTATTCATAACTTCGGAGCGACCTCTGACTGAAGAATTTGAACCACATAGGCTGCATATAAAACCTACAGATATTCATCATGTGCTTTCTTTTGCAAATATTGTAATTGGTGATAGCCAAACAATGTCAGCTGAAGCTGGTGTTCTGGGCACACCATATATTCGATTTAATGATTTCGTTGGGAAGATCGGGTATTTGAAAGAACTTGAAGAAAAGTATAAGTTAGGTTTTGGAATAAAACCTGATGATCCGGAAGAGTTAATACAAAAAGCTATTGAGTTAGCAACGAATGATAACTTAAAAAATGATTTTCTAAAAAAACGAAAAAGAATGTTGTCAGAAAAAATTAATGTTGCTGATTTTATACTTAATCAAATAAAACAATATTTAGAGTAGCGTATGCTTATTGATATCATAGCTGGTGCACGCCCCAATTTCATGAAAATTGCACCTATAATTAAGGAAATAGAAAAACGAAAAAATAATGGTATTAATATCAAGTATCGTTTGATTCATACGGGACAGCACTATGATCGCAATATGAGTGGGAGCTTTTTTGAACAATTAAATATACCCGATCCGGATCATAATTTAGAAGTAGGTAGTGGAACACAAGCTCGGCAAACCGCCGATATAATGATTAAATATGAAGAGATTCTTAGTTTAAATCCTTGTGATTTATGCTTGGTGGTCGGTGATGTTACATCTACTATGGCCTGTTCAATTACGGCTAAAAAATTAAATATTCCAGTTGCACATGTTGAAGGTGGAATACGTTCAGGCGACCGTACAATGCCGGAAGAAATTAACAGACTTGTTACTGATTCGATTTCTGACTATTTCTTTACAACAAGTTCATTAGCATGTCAAAATTTACAGAATGAGGGTATTTCGGATGAGAAAATATTTTTTGTAGGAAATACCATGATTGATACTCTATTGGATAATATCAACAATTTTATAAAACCGGCAATTTGGAATGAGGCTAACTTAGTAGAAAATGAGTACATTGTACTTACGTTACATCGCCCCTCAAATGTTGATGAAGAGTTGCAGCTCAAAAATTTAATGAGTGAGATAATAAACTCATCCAGAGATCTGCCCATCATTTTTCCTGTTCACCCACGCACACAAAAAATCCTGCGGAATTTAGGAATCGAACACAAATCATTGTATTACACGGATCCTTTAAGCTACCTGGAATTCAATTATCTCGTTAAGAATTCAAAAGCGATAATAACTGATTCCGGTGGGATAACTGAAGAAACAACGGTTATGGGAATCCCATGTATGACACTTAGAAATAGTACAGAACGCCCGGAAACGTGCACTGTTGGCACCAATGAATTAATTGGAACTGACCCCAAAGCGATTATTTCTCCAATGAATACACTTTTCGCAAATAACTGGAAAAAAGGAGCTATACCCGAAAAATGGGATGGGAAAACGGCTATCAGAATTATTGATATACTTCAAATGATATCAGTTAGTTAACAAAACACAAAATATTTATTCTTTTGTAGTTCCGGTTTAAGATTCTAACTACTATTCAAAATAATTAAATTCATACCCGGTTTTTTTTAATATATTTAGTCTCTTTCTAAAGCTACTGAATTCGATTTAATTTAATGAGCTCAACAACAATCCCTGATAAATCATCCATACAGTCGGGCGTTTCCCCGCTAGATATGTTGATTTCAAAACATCTTGATTTAGATAGCCCCTACGTCTATCAGGTTGAAACCAGTTCGGCGGCCAATATCGATTTTATAAAGGCGGAGTTTATTACCGGCTTGGTGAATCATAAAAAAATGAATGACCACCGGTTTGTGAATAAGTTTTTGGAAGCGGTGAATGCCAAAATGTTAAAAGGGGGCATCTATATTTGTTGTGTGGAGACAAAGGATTCCAGGAAAGATCGTTTGTTATCGAAATTCAATCCGATAATTGCATACCCTTTCTTTTTGGGAGATTTTATTGTTAAACGGGTTATTCCCAAAATTCCCATTCTGAAATCCATCTATTTCGCTTTAACAAAGGGCTTGAACCGGGTCATTTCCTATCCGGAAGCCCTGGGCAGAATTTCTTCTTGTGGTTTCCGGATACTTGAAACGCATAAAATTGGCTCCGTGACCTGGTTTGTTGCTGAAAAAGTTTCCGAACCCCATTTCGATATGTCAGCAACGTACGGGCCTATCATCAAGCTTAACAGGGTTGGGAAGAATGGAAACATGATTCGTGTTTACAAACTCAGAACCATGCATCCGTATTCTGAATACATTCAGGATTATGTTTTTGCATCCAATGATTTAAAAGACGGCGGTAAACTTAAGGATGATTACCGCATAACAAATTGGGGGAAAGTACTTCGTGCTTTATGGTTAGATGAGTTGCCTATGCTTGTTAACTTGTTAAAGGGAGAAGTTAAATTAGTGGGCGTGCGTCCGTTAAGTCAGCATTATTTTAATCTGTATCCCAAGGATCTTCAAACTTTACGGACCAAATATAGTCCCGGCCTGATTCCTCCCTTTTATTCTGATCTGCCGGTTTCATTTGAGGATATTCTGGATTCTGAACGCCGCTATTTAGAGTCATACGCCCAAAAACCAATCTCAACCGATATACGGTATTTCTTTAAATCCATGTTTAATATTATATTTAAAGGTGCCAGAAGCAGTTAGAAACTAGTCGGTTTACGGATTGATACTAAACATTCATTCCGAGACTTTAAACATGCATTGCTTCACTCTACAAAATTAAATCAACGTATTTTCGACACAGATTTTCTTAAAGGACTAAACATTTAATGAAATATTTCGCTCTAACCGGAGTAGCCGGTTACATTGCCCCCCGCCATTTAAAAGCTATCAAAGACACCGGAAATATGCTCGTTGCCGCTGTTGATACCCATGATTCCGTCGGGATTTTGGACAGCTTTTTTCCCAAAACGTCTTTTTTTACGCAGTTTGAGCGATATGATCGTCACTGTGAGTTGCTTCGGCATAATAAGCATCAGGAAGCCATTGATTTTGTGAGCATCTGTTCGCCGAATTATCTGCATGATGCGCATATTCGTCATGCTTTGCGAATTGGCGCGGATGCCCTGTGCGAAAAACCGTTGGTTCTGAACCCCTGGAACTTAGATGCGCTGGAGGAGATGGAACGTGAGCACGGAAAAAACGTGTATAACATTTTGCAACTACGGGTGCATCCTTCGCTGATAGTGCTAAAGAATAAACTGGATGCTGATACGAGTGGAAAACGTCATAAAGTGAAACTGACGTACATCACATCCCGCGGACTTTGGTATCATTATTCCTGGAAAGGTGATTTGGCAAAATCCGGTGGGATTGCGACCAACATCGGCATTCACTTTTTCGATATGCTCATGTGGTTTTTTGGGAAGCCGGATAAAACGGCTGTTCACATTTCTGAACCCAATAAAATCGGTGGTTTTTTAGAGTTGAAAAATGCGGATGTTAGCTGGTATTTGTCATTGGACAGCAATGATTTGCCCGGTGAAGTAAAGGAAAAAGGTCAGCCAACGTTCCGCTCCATCACGATTGATGAGGATGAAGTGGAGTTCAGTGGCGGATTCACCGATTTGCACACGAAAGTGTATGAAGAAACTCTGGCCGGGCGCGGCTTCCGCATTGCTGACGCGCGACCAAGCATCGAGCTGGTTCACGATTTACGACAAGCGCCGGTAACGAGTAAGGGCGAACGGCATCCGTTGTGTTCGCTGCGCTCACGGTAGGTTTCGCTGCACGAACGTTGAATTGTTGAGGGTTCGCTGCACGAACGTTGAACTGTTGAATTGTTGAACTGTATTTTAGGACAGTGGTGGATTCTAAGAATGTTGCCACGATTTACTTTTTTGAATACGTCCGAAATCATTTCATCAGTTCAACGATTCAACAATTCAACAGACAGAGTAACACCCATACGAAACGTGTCATTGTCACAAAAACCTGATTTCTATTGCTCAATATCTGATATTATGTTAATTTTTCGTTATGATAGATAAACAATCAGGTATTCAGATATGAATGTGAAGGAAAAAATAAAAATGAAGGTCGAACAACTAGATAAAAAAGAGTTGCGATCTTTATCTATTTATTTAGATCAAATGCTTTTGAATCGAAAACCTCAGTCAGGGGGCTCACGTGGTAAAGAGCAACCGTATAAAGATGTAGCAAAGTTGTTACGTAAACATCCATTAACGACACAAGACATTTTGGATGAACGACGTGACAGACTATGAGTTATTTTTTTGATTCTTCTGCTCTTACAAAGCTTTTTTCAACAGAAAGTGGTTCAGAAAAAGTCATTCAGCAACTTAAAGGAGAATCTCTGTTTGTAGAATGACTTCCTTAGTTTGGGTTGAACTGTTGAGAGTTCGCTGCGCGAACGTTGAATTGTTGAACTGTATTTTAGGGCAGTGGTGGATTCAGAAAATATTGCTACGATTTACTTTTTTTAATATGCCCAATATCATTTCAACAGTTCAACAGTTCAACAGTTCATCAGTTCATCAGTTCATCAGTTCATCAGTTCATCAGTTCATCAGTTCAACGATTCAACAATTCAACAGTTCTACCCAATCGTATCAACAAATCTATCCGCGAACCACAGTTGGTTGCTAATAGATAATATAGTATCTTTTAATTGAACTATTAGGGTATAAAAGATAAAATATTAGTATTTAATTATGAAGCTCTTTCTATCACCTGCTGAACATATCATGGAAATATGTACGCGTGCAAAGGAGCGTCGGGTTGAGCTGAATATCACACAGAAAGAGTTAGCATCACGATCAGGGGTGAGTTTTGGGAGTGTGAAACGATTTGAGCAATCAGGTGAAATCTCATTAAAAAACCTGATTCAGATTGCTATTGTACTCAGAGCAATTGATGATTTTTCCGGACTTTTTGAGCGCAAACCGTACGATTCTATAGATGCGTTGATTGAAGAAAAAAAGGTCAAAAAGAACAAACGAGCCGGGCGCAATGATTCAAGAAATTGAGTTAATTAATGTTAGTATGCATAATCATCAAGTTGGCCGCTTGGTTATGAGCAGGGATCAACGGTGTGTGTTTGAGTATTCCTCGGAATGGTTGCGTAGTGGACATTCAATTTCACCTTTTTTCCTCCCATTAGAAAAAGAAGTGTTTACGGCAAAATATGATCCGTTTGAAGGCTTGTTTGGAGTTTTTAATGATAGTCTGCCTGATGGCTGGGGAAATTTGCTCGTTGACAGATGGCTGAGAAGTAAACAAGTTGATCCCAAATCGGTTAATTGGTTGGGAAGACTCGCGTTAGTTGGACAAAGTGGAATGGGTGCTTTGACATACGAACCCGTTATTAAAACCGGTGATTTTGGCGCAAAAAAATCTTTAGACTATTATGCAAATGAAATCGAAAAAATCTTACATGAACAGCCGGTTGACTCATTAGATGAATTAATTGAAAAAGCAGGCTCATCAGGTGGTGCTAGACCAAAAGTTCTTTTAGAAATAGATGGCAAAGAATGGTTAATTAAATTCAGGGCAGAAAACGATCCAAAAGATATTGGTGAGCTTGAGTATCGCTATTCTCAGGTTGCAAAAGAGGCGGGCATCATAATGCCAGAAACAAGGCTGTTTGATGGAAAATATTTTGGTACTGTTCGTTTCGATCGTGATCAGGGTGAGCGAATACATGTACTTACTGCCTCCGGATTATTACATGCATCTCATCGATATCCGTCATTGGATTATATTGATCTGATGAAGGCTACGTTTTATCTAACCCGATCCATTAATGAAGTTAAAAAGCTATACAGGTTGATGGTATTTAATGTTTTAACGTTCAATTGCGATGATCACGCAAAAAACTTTTCGTTTATATACAAAAATGGTCAATGGATATTTGCACCGGCCTATGATCTTGTTTACAGTAGTGGTTTTAATGGAAACCATTCAACAACCATTGGTGGCAAAGGTAACCCAACTCATGACGACATGGTAAATGCAGGTGTACAGGTTGGGATAAACCCGAAAGAGTGTAAAGAGATTTATGAACATGTTCAAGACGCCACAAGAGAATTGGCAGAAGAGATTGAACCCCGATAACGCGTTGAATCGATATGTGCCCTTAGCGTGTTCTTCGCGAGAAACTTCGCGGTTAATTCTGATCCTTTTTATGGTTGAACTGTTGAGAGTTCGCTGCGCGAACGTTGAATTGTTGAACTGTATTTGTATTTTAGGATAGTGGTGGATTCAGACGAATGTTGCCACGATTTACTTTTTGAATACGCCCGAAATCAGTTCATAAGTTCGGATGTTTAACCACAGGAGTTTCACAGAGGATCAAAAGCCAAACTCTGCGTAACTCCGTGCAAGACACTGCGCAACTCTGTGGTAAGTGCGAGTGGTTGAACTGTTGAATTGGATAATCTGAATGTGGTAGGTTCTGAGAATTTTAGATAGAATTGGAAGATAGTATTAATCGATCATCAAAGTTTTAATTTGTCAAATATCACACTGTGAAACTCTGTGTATAACACTGCGCAACACTGTGGTTAGTACGAAAGTTTGAACTGTTGAATTGGGTATCCGGGCAGTGGTAGATTCTGAGAATGCTGCCACGATTTACGTTTTTTGAATACGCCCGAAATTAGTTCATCAATTCAACAATTCTACAGTTCAACAATTCAACAGTTCAACACGATCGTGCTAACGGCAAGATCGGTTATTCGATTAAGAAGCAAGCCAACGTAAACATTCAATCTTCAATAAAAAAATATGTCCCGAATCACTTCCCTTCCCGATGTAAAAATTCACGAAAGTGCATACGTTGATGCTCCTTGTGAAATTGGAGCCGGTACGAAAATTTGGCACTTTTGTCACATTCAGCAAGGCGCTAAAATTGGAAAAAACTGCGTCTTTGGTCAGAATGTGAATGTCGCAAACGATGTGATCATCGGCAACAATTGCAAGGTTCAAAATAATGTGTCCATTTACACCGGGGTTGAGCTCGAAGATGATGTATTCCTCGGTCCAAGTTGCGTGCTGACAAACGTCACGAATCCACGCTCTCAGGTGAATCGGCATTCGTTGTACGAAAAAACGCTGATTCGTCGTGGGGCATCCGTTGGCGCAAATGCAACGATTGTATGTGGAATCACGCTTGGTCGCTATTGTTTTGTGGCAGCAGGAGCAGTCGTTACGAAAGATGTCCCCGATTACGCCCTGATGGTCGGCACACCCGCAAAACGCAAATCATGGATGAGCCGCCACGGACATCCACTTAAAAATCCCGATGCAAATGGAGTCATGGTTTGCCCGGAATCCGGCCTTCGCTATCAACTCGTTAATGAGAATAAACTGATCGGCTTAGATGTAGATGAGGATAGTTCGCTACCGGAAGAGCTGAGTCAGGGGACGGATTCGTATCGGAAGTTTAAGTAGGGGGATTAATTCAGAATTCAGAATTCAGAATGAAGAATTCAGAATTTTTATTTTTTACCAAAATGGCTCAAAGGGTGAAGTTGTATTTTCACAATCAATTCCATACATGAACTTAGCGCCCTTATGTCTTGGTGGTTCAACATTCAATTATAGTTGATAATTCTGCAATATTTGCATAATATTCTAACATGATTGAAAATATTGCAAAAATAGCGAGGTTTAACTTTTGGGATCAGAAGCCGGAGATCGGTCTAAAAAGATCACATTATCTTTCTAAGATCAAAAAATTCCAGGATTCACGATTAATACACGTTCTTGTTGGGCAGCGACGGGTAGGAAAGAGTTACATTCTACGCCAAATTATCTCGGATTTAATTGATAGCGGTGTTCATCCAAAACAAACTCTTTACATAAATAAAGAGTTTTCGGAGTTTGATTTTATCCAAAATGAGGCTGATTTATCATCTTTGGTACGATCTTTTTTGGATCAAATGACGGAGAAACAAACAGCTTATTTATTTGTTGACGAAGTTCAAAACATTATTTCTTGGGAAAAGGCTATAAACTCTTTTTCGCAGGACTTTACGCAAGATATTCGCATTTACATAACGGGTTCAAATGCCGAGTTGCTTTCAGGTGAATTAGCAACTCATTTGTCCGGCAGGTATGTTTCTTTCTTAATAACACCTTTTTCATTCAATGAATATCTGGTCATTAAACAACTTCCGAAAACCAAAAATAGTTTTCTAAGTTACTTGCAAACGGGTGGTTTACCCGAACTCTACAGGTTGCCTGACGAAGAGTCAAAACGACATTATGTGAGTGCTGTTTATGATACTGTAATTCTACGGGATATCGTTCAAAGGCATCAAATCAGAGATGTCAGGTTACTAAAGGATATTTTTGCTTTTGTGGTGAATAATGTGGGAAATCTGATATCAATAAATAGTTTAGTATCATACTTTAAACATCAACAAAGGAAAGCAAATTATGAAACGATAGCTCAATATTTGGGTTATCTGGAAGATGTTTATATCATTTATCGTTGTGAACGATTTCAAATAAAAGGGAAAGAAATATTATCAGGAACAGTAAAATACTACCTGAATGATCTTTCCTTTAAAAATTACATGTTTCAGGGCTTTCATTTAGGATGGGGATATATGATGGAAAACCTGGTGTATATAGAGTTGATTTCCCGTGGATATGATGTTTATGTCGGACAGTTAAGAGGTAAAGAAATTGATTTTGTGGCTCAAAAAGGTGATAAGACAATTTACATACAAGTTGCCTATCAAATTTCAGAAGAAGAAACCAAAAATAGAGAACTTGCTCCCTTACTTGCTGTTGACGATAATTACGAAAAAATTGTGATTACTGCCGATGATCTGGCCCTTCCAAATTTTGAGGGTATTCAACATACACTCTACTGGGAAAAATGGGGTGGTTTAGATTAAACAATCAATCATTATTTTTACCGCACAGCGCTAAGTACGCACAAGCTCGAATTATTTGTGCACAATCAATTCTATACATTAACCTTTGTGCCTTGGTGGTTCAAAAAAATCAATATTCAAGCTTCAATTTTCAATAAAAACTGTGATACAAATTCTAGACCTATCTCCAGAGATCGCGGAAATACGCGAAGAAATTTCTAATGCCATTAACCGGGTCATTGACAACACGGCCTTCATCATGGGACCCGAAGTAAAGGACTTCGAGGCTCATGTCGCCAAATACCTTGGTGTGAAACATGCCATCGGCGTAAATTCGGGAACGGATGCGCTGGTGATTGCGCTGCGAGCGCTCGGTGTCGGGGCTGGTGAAGAAGTCATTACTACTCCGTTCAGCTTTTTTGCAACGGCCGAATCCATTTCGATGGTTGGTGCGGTTCCTGTTTTTGTGGATATTGATCCAGGGACATACAATATCGATCCGGGTTTGATTGAAGCGGCTATCACCCCAAAAACCAAAGCTATCATGCCGGTGCATTTGTACGGCAATCCGTGTGCGATGACCCAAATCATGGAAATCGCGCATAAACATAGTTTGTTGGTGGTCGAAGATTGTGCGCAGTCATTCGGAGCACGCTACTTTGGTGAATGTGCCGGCTGCAATGGTGAAAATTGTGATTCTGCCATTCGTTCATCCATTCACGGAAAACAAACGGGCACAATAGGTCATGCCGGAGCCTATTCGTTTTTTCCGTCCAAAAATTTGGGCGCCTTTGGCGATGGCGGACTGATTGTCACTAATGATGATGCCGTAGCAGAAAATATGCGGATGTTGCGTGTTCATGGAGCGAAGAAAAAGTATCATAACGAAGTGCTGGGCTACAACTCCCGTTTGGATACCATTCAGGCGGCCATCCTTGATGTTAAACTGCCACATATTGATCGTTGGAATGATGGTCGTCGGGCTGCAGCGGCGAGATATAAATCGCTGTTATCATCCTCTGATGAGATAATAACCCCCGATGTACACGATGGACACGTTTTTCATCAATATACGATTCGACTGAAATCTGCCAACCGGGATGCCGTGGCTAAAGCCATGAAAGAAAATGGAATTGGGACGATGGTCTATTATCCCATTCCTCAGGATAAATTGCCTGTGTATGCAAATGATTATACACCTCAACCGATAAGCGAGGCTTTCTCTGATCAGGTTATCAGCCTGCCCATTTGGCCATCTATATCCGAAGAAATTCAGCAAAAAGTTGCAGATGCATTGCTGGGGATTGTTTGACTATCCTGTTTTTCAAAGCCTTCTTTACGCATCTAATTATACTCTATTTTTTCCGAATCGTCTTTAGCACAACTTTTACCGGTAAATAAATCGGGTTATGTGTTTTTCAAATTACGAATGGCACGGATACGTTCGAGTACCGGTGGATGAGAATAGTTCAGGAAAGTGTAAAACGGATGGGGCGTAAGATTGGAGAGATTATCCGCTGAGAGTTTTTTAAGGGCGCTAATCATATCCTTTGGTGCGCCCGTTGTATCAACCGCCCAGGCATCGGCTTCAAATTCATGTTTTCTGGAAACCATCTGCATAAAAATGGACAGTAAAAACCCAACCGGACGATACAGCAATCCAAAGAAAATAAGTCCAAGATATACAGACGGCTCACTGATATAAAAGGCATCATACAAAGGCTCAAATTGCAAAGCCAATCCGAGCAAATAAAATAAAATTCCGGTATACACGATATTGACCAACAGGCCCTTCACAATGTGACGCTTTTTGTAATGTCCTACTTCATGCGCTACAACAGCTACCAATTCATCCGTGGTATGATTTTCAATGAGGGTATCGTAAAGCGCGATGCGTTTAGTTTTACCAAAACCGGTGAAGAACGCGTTGGCGCGCGCTGAACGTTTGCTTCCATCTATTACGAAAACTTGCTGAAGCGGAAAGTTTACTTTTTTGCTGTAATCAAGGATTTTTTCACGTAATTCATTTTCTTCTAGCGGGGTAAACGTATTGAAAAGTGGCATAATCCATGTTGGTGCCACATATTGGATGATCAATGTAAAAGCAATCACCCCAATCCAGCCATACACCCAGGCAATAGCTCCGAAAGATAAAAACACATAAATAATTCCGGCCAAGATTGGCAGTCCGATTACAGCACCGAGTCCAATAGATTTTAGTGTGTCGGTTACGTATAGAGCCGGGGTAGTTCTATTGAATCCAAACCGCTCTTCAATAACAAACGTACTGTACAAGCTGAATGGAAGGTTGATGATACCGTTTCCGAGCATGAGAATACTGAAGAATATCAATCCGGTAATAATTTCTCCATAGCCAAAAGAACGGGCTATCTGATCAAGCCATTCGAAGCCGCCGGCAAACCAAAAAGTGAGCAAAATAATCGTACTCCAGCTCGCAGTTACAATTCCAAACCGTGTTCTGACTCTGGTATATTCCTGTGATGTAGCATATTTCTCATCATCATACACATCGGAAAACTCTTCAGGAAGCCTTTTCCTCAAATGTTTTAGATTCAACACATCTGAAACAAGACCAAGTATAAACTCAGAAATGATAACTGTCAGGATGATAATTCCGACAACATTCATTTTTTAAACACATTTTTAAGTTTACCCCAGAGCCCTTTTTCGGGCTTTTTTTCTTTCATCTCTTCGGGAAGCGGCATTGTGCTTTGTTGTACTTGTTCTATCAGCTTCTCCTGTTTGCGAATGTACTTTTCACGCGGTGTTACCGGTTTATCGTTCTTCGCTTTGGGTTTGTTTTTCGGTTTCGGTTTTTTATTTGTGTCAGATACCGCGGCATTATCTTTTTTGCGAGTCGCGGGTTTGCGTTTAGCCGGTTTTCGTTTGGGCCTTGGCTTCGGTTGTTCATCCGGTGTCTGAGTAGCTTTTGAATCTGATTGTTCGGTAGCAGGTGATTTTTCCTGTTGACCCACTTCATTTCTGCGAGGTGGACGATTAGGCCTGCGATCTTCTCGCTGATCATCTCTGTCAGTGTTGCGAGATGATTGTTGCTGATTCCCACCTCTGGAATTGATTACTTCGTCCGGTACATCTAAAACAGGGATGTAACTATCTACAAGGCGAAAAATATCTTTCATTTTTCTCATATCTGAAGGAGAGACAAATGTGATGGCATCGCCGGTGCTGTCGGCTCGTGCTGTGCGACCAATCCGGTGGATATAATCATCGGCATCATTCGGAACATCATAATTTACAATATGCGAAATATTATCTACATCTATTCCACGAGCCATTACATCGGTAGCAATAATCACTTTAACCTTGCCGCTTTTAAAACGCTCAAGTGTTACTTCCCGCTCTTTTTGATCCTTATCACCGTGCATAGCTTCCACCTCAGCCCCCCTTCGATTCAATGCTCTCGTGAGTTGCTCAACCCCGCGTTTTGTACTGGCAAAAACTATAGCCGAATGCCATTTTTGGGTTTCATATAAATGTAGTAGCAATTTTGGCTTTAAATCATCTTGCACCCTGTAGCTCACCTGATTAATGCCTTTGGCCGGTGCCGGCATTCCAATTTTGATACGCTCGTACTTCCCATTTGTAAACTCTTTTGCCAGGGCCTCAATTTTGGGCGTCATGGTAGCGGAAAATAAGAGAGACTGACGTTTTTTCGGTAACCGGTTTATGATACTCCGAACATCAGGAATAAAGCCCATGTCGAGCATACGGTCGGCTTCGTCAAGTACGAGCATTTGAAGATTGCTAAAATCGTAATTTGAAATCTTCATGTGGTCCATCAATCGTCCTGGTGTAGCCACAACTATATTCACACCGTTTTTCAACGCTTTTTCTTGAGCTGACCAGTCACTGCCACCATAAACGGTTGCGCTCGAAATTCCGGTATGATAACCCAGAATCCAAAACTGTTCATCAATTTGCTGGGCCAATTCCCGGGTTGGCGCAAGTATAAGCGCTTGAATGCCCTTCTTTTTTTCAAGAAACAAATTGTGAAGCATTGGTAATGCAAATGCTGCTGTTTTACCGGAACCCGTTGCAGAGGTCGCAAGTATATCGGATTGTTTCAGGAGAATCGGAATAGCCTTTTCCTGGATTTCTGTCGCTTTTTCAAATCCCATGTCGCGAATGCCATCAAGCACTTCCTGACACAGGCCTAATTCACTAAATAACAAATTATTAACTATTTAAAATACAAATTCTATGCTTTTTTAATACAAACTCATAATATACAGCTAATTCGGTTAATAAGATAATGAGAAGACCGAGCCTTTTTTCCTTTGCAAAAAATTAACTGCACAGGAAAAGATCTATACCAGATTAAGACCATGCGCACTTGTAGCTCTTGATGGCCAACTATAGCCGCTGGCTTTGTGGCTGTATGCATCCGTAGATAAGGCCAAATGAATGATCTTTTACATACAGAGTGACCACTTCGGTATCATCGTTTATCCAAAGATGGTCGGGGCGGACCTCACCCCAACCCCTCTCCTGAGTAGCTTGGGAAGTTGTGGTTAAATTTGGTTGCAGGAGAGGGGCTTTGGTTTCGAGCTGGTGACATGAACTAAACCTTAACCTCCCAACCGTGAAATGAGGTACCCCTCAACCGGAAACAAAACCGGGGCTGAACTCTCCCCAACCCCTCTCCTGAGTAGCTTGGGAAGTTATAGTTAAATTGGGTTACAGGAGAGGGGCTTTGCGTTCGAGGTATTGACAAGAAACACAGCCCTAAAACCCCAATCTCACACAAATATCAAACGGGTGGTTGAGCGGAGCCGAAATCCACCCGGCAATGAAGCCTGCAACGAACTCGAAACGTAATTCAGCAGAGGGGACGGGGGTGTGGGTGAAATCCCGAGTCAAACCCCCTCTTGAAACTGCGTTGGTGAAACTCCCTTAAATTGCCTGAAAACCCTGCAAAAATAGTTTACGCTGTTAAATCCAACCGAATATGCAATCTCACTAATCGTCCCTTTTTGGTCTTCAATATAAATGCAAGCCTGCTCTATGCGTCTCTTCCGGATATATTCCTGTGGACTACACCCGGCTTCTTTTTTTATGAACCGATTCAGACTTGAACTGCTCATTGCAAGTGTTGCGCTCATGTCCTGAACGGAAAAATCAGGATTGTGTAACTCGGCATCAATTTTTAGTTGCCAATCCGGTATCGTATTATTTTGTTCTGTTAATGTATCTGAATCTGGATTTTGTGATTTCAATTCCTGCCGGTAGTAATTTCGCAGGCGCATTAACAACGAGATTTGACCGGATACACGGGCTTGCAGAATGGCCGGGGAGAATGGTTTGGTGATGTAATCATTCGCACCGGATTCAAGCCCGGTCAGCTCATTCTGATTTCCTCCTTTTGCCGTAATCATGATGATAGGAATGTGACCCGTTTCCGGATCAGATTTGATCATCCGGCTGGCTGAAATTCCATCGAGTCCGGGCATCATTACATCAGAAAGAATGACGTCCGGTTGTAGGGATTTTGCCATTGCAACTAATTGGTGTCCATCAGCGCATTCTGCATACCGATACGCATCCCCCAAAACAGATCGGATAAACGCGCGGATATCGTGGTTATCGTCGGCGAGGAGCAATAGCGGGATGTCTTCTGATTCATCAATCATGGATGAGTGTTCGGTATCATCATTTACAAAATCTAAATTAGTCTGGGGTGCAATTGGTGCATGTGTTTCTCCGGCTTGATACATCTTTGGAATGCTCTCATCATCTTCCAATATCACATAATCGGCCTTCACTGTTGCAAGTCCAGATTGATACTGAATGGTAATCTCTGTTCCGTTTCCTTCTTCTGATTCAAGATTGATTTCCAACCCATGTAGTTCCGCAACATACTTCACCAAATTAAGACCAATACCGGAACCTGAAGTACTTAACAATCCACTTTTTGCCCGAAAGTAGCGATCGAAAACTCGCTCCTGATCTTCCGCGGGAATTCCAATGCCAGTGTCTTTTACACTAATTTCAGCCGAATCTTTATTGATGAGACATGAAACCGATATGCTTCCCTTTTCCGTGTATTTAACTGCATTCGAAATGATGTTGGAAAAAAGAAGCTCAATTTGTTCCACATCAGCATACACCCAAAATGGTTCGGCAGACAGATGAAGCTTTAACTCAAGCCCTTTACGCTTTGCTATTTCGGCATACCAGCCGGAAATTTTTGATATGAGTGCGTTCAAATCAATTCGCCGAAGTTGCAAAATATACGTGCCGCTTTCCATTTTTGAGAGATTCAGTATTTGATCAATCAGCGAAAGCAAACGGTTTGAGTTTTCGAGGATGCGCTCATATTGGCGAATTCTATCTGGAGTGCTCAGGTTTTTTTCGGCAATCAGCTGCTCTGCCGGACCTTTAATCAACGTTAGTGGTGTCCTGAATTCATGGCTGACATTCGAGAAAAAAGTGCTCTTTATTTTGTCCAGCTTTTCCAGCTGTTCACTTTTCTTTCGAACTTCTTCGGTTCGTTCTTCAACTTGTGTTTCGAGTTCGGCCTGACGAACCATCAACTGCTGTGTTCTCCATTTCGAAAATCCAAAAACGATTCCGATAAAAAACAGTCCGTATCCCAAATACGCCCACAAACTACGGTACCAGGGCGGTAGAATTGTAAAGGTAAAACTCGCCATCTCTGAAGGGATGTAATACAGATTTCGACCACGCACGTGGAAGGTGTACGTGCCCTCACGCAGATTTCTATAATCAGCATAAAGCTCATCATTCCAGTCTGACCAATTTTTGTCTGCCCCTTCCAGATAATACTGATACGCATTGCGATCAGCGGGCAAAAAGGAAATCAGTCCGAAATTAAAACGCAGATTATTATTATCAAAAGTATGAGTATAACGCTCATTATTTATTACTCTTCCCCAGCCGGTATAAACTATAGAATCATTAGCAGTAACCTGAGTAATGTGCGCGCGAAAATCGGGTAAGGGTTTGTGTGGAATGCGTTCATCAAAATAGCCAACACGGTTAAACGCCTGAAAATAGACTCTGCCGCTTTCTGCATCATGAATGGTGGTCACATTTCGATATACCGCCATGCGGGTGTATTCGTACTCATACCAGTCAAAAACTTCCGTTTCAGGATTATAGGTTGCCTTGCCAATTTTCCAGGCAGCACGTGCAATCCAGTTACTGCCACTGCCATCCCTGCCCGGAGTAACCGGCCACACCCGAAAACCTCCTTCATCCCCGAAAAAAGAAGCGTATCGATTATCTTTTATGATGGAATCCCGATTAGCAGTTAAGCGATAAAATCCATCTTCGGTGATGAAACCTACATCATCGAGAGCTCGCTTAGTATAGTTAAAACCATCAGCAGGGAGACCATCTTCAGTGGTATATAATCGATGAGATTCAACCTGTGGAATTTCCCCCGAATTTCTGTTTGTATGTAACTGAAGGATACCGTTTCTCCCCGTACCCATCCATATATCGCCATGCCGGTCTTCATCTATAGTAAACATGCTGTTATCATAGGGAAACAAAAGTTGCATTTTTAGCTGCTGATTGGGTTGTAGCACACCAGCAAATAAACCCTCCCGAAATCTGGCGGCATAAAACAAATGCTCATTAAGCAAACTTCCGGACAATTTGTTAATCCTGTTATCTGAATAAATCAGACTCAACTCCCCGTTTTCATCATAGAGATGTAATCCATCCGTGCTGGCAATGATTAATCCTGCCGGAATTTCCAGAAAATCATAAATCACTTTATTTTCTAAAGCAACTTTAAAACTATCACCCTCACTTTTAAAAAACCCTGATTCTGTTGCAACAAAAACATCATTATTAAATTCAGTTACCGTTCGTATCCCACTATCTGGCGCTCCTTGATTTGGCAAAAATTCCCGCATGGGTCGAGCGATTTCAATGCCGGTAATGCCATTGTGTCCGGTTACCCAAAGAATGCCTTCATCATCCTGAAACAAACGATGAGAGAGGGTACCTGAAAGGATATTTTCTTCCGTAAAATGATACGTCAGCCCGCCTTTCTCATCAAAAATATACACCCCTGATAAACTGGCAACCGCAATCGAGCCATCATGTAATGTAATCACATCTCCGATACCGCTGATTTTACCATCCTCAAAACCGGGTAATGTTTTTTGTTGATACCATTCGTTTTCAGAAAAAACCCAAAGTGCACCATCGGTGGTAATGACTGCGAGTTGATTACTTAGATTAAATACAGAAAGTATGCTATTTGCAAAGGGCGGATTTTGAATATCTGAACGGTGTCCATTTTTATCGAAAAAAAAGAGACCTCTTTCGTTTTCGAACATCCAAACCTTATTATCTGCTTCAATTACATCCCTAAAACGACTTTCGGTATGGAATACGCTGATTGTTTCACTTTTGGGATGATATTGATATCCCACATTTGAAGAGACAAAATAGATATACGAACCTAATGATACCGTATGATGAATATCCGTAACTATGCCAAGCGAATCTGGCAAAAGTGGAAGCAGTGAAGTAAATGTATAGCTTGATGTCTCGTTGAAGTCTATTCTGCCGAATGCGGTATTGGTTCCGGCATACACATTACCCGATTCATCCAGGTCAAAAGAGAGTGCCTGAGAGCTCCCCGGAGTTGAAATATTTCGCCAATGGGTGCCATCGAACTGCTGAATACCAAAATTCGAATTCCCAAAAAATAAAATGCCCTTTTTATCCCGAACTATTCCCCATGTCTGCAAAGAACCGAAATAATCGACACCACGAGTATAGGATACCGAAAAAGGATAGCCTTTAGTTGGGAAATCAATTGATTGCGAATAAACGGCAGTATCAAGAATACTCAGTAAAACGAGAACTACAAAGGTTGTAATCTTTTTCAATTTTAGATATCAGGGTTTAATACACACTCATACTATTTTTAATAAAAGACATAATGCTAAAAAAGTTCGTGAATTACCAAATCGTTTTGTGATTTTGGCATTAATCAATTTGACGAAATGACTTTTGTCAGATTTTTAGGTAGGTTTTTATTTTGAGGTGCTGGATACCTATTGTACATGAACTCACCAACGCGTCATCCCGCAAAAGCCTACAAAAAGTGAATGAATAAGTCGGAACTTTCAGCCGCACAACCCAAAGACTCTTTTCTCGGTTATCTTAATCATAGCATGGGTCCACGGTAAACCGGGACAGGTCTTGCGGGATGACGATAGCGCGTTTATGTGCAGGAAACAACAATTATGATGGCATTTACTTTATCATTAGCACCTTAAAATAATAACCTGCCGATTTTGAGTTAGTTCAATACCTGTAAAGCTTTACACTTTGTTAAAAGGTGTGATTGAGAATTTTTAACTTGCGTTTATTCCCCGAAATTGATTTGTTAGCTATTTGTTTTTAACACTTACTTACTACTATAAAGTTATGAAATCAATTGTTACAACGTCTTGCCTAACGTTACTGCTAAGCGTATTTATTTTGGGTGATGCAGCCCTTGCACAGGTCAAAACATTCCAGGAAATTAATGGCTTCGAAATAGGAGAACGTATCACCGAAAACTATCAATCGATTCGCTATCTGGAACATGCAGATCAGGCCTCAGACCGGGTTTCATTAATTGATTTGGGTTTTTCATGGGATAAAAGACCTATGAAAATGGCCATCGTTACCTCTCCGGCCAATCATGCCCGATTAGATGAAATCAGAGAAAATGCGCATGCACTCAACGATCCTCGTGTAACATCTGATGCAGAAGCAGCACGTATTATGGAAAATCAACCGGCCATCGTGTATATCGGAGGATCCATTCATGGTTTTGAGTTGTCTGGTTCGGATGCTGTTCTCACATTGTTTGAAAAACTGATTACCGAAAATTCGCCGGAAGTGCAACACATGCTTGCTAATACGGTTGTTTTAATTGACCCCATGATTAATCCTGATGGACGGGATGCCCATGCACAGCATAATCATCAGCGAACCGGACGTGTAGTGAATCCGGAAAGAGATGATTGGAATAATGATTTTACCCGCTGGCAGGCGCTTCAATTCCGAACCAGCCATTACTTTTTTGATATGAACCGTGATTGGTTTGCTCAAACACATAACGAAATCAGAAGCCGTGCGGCTGTGATCAGGGAGTGGCGTCCGCAGGTTGGAGTGGATGCGCACGAAATGGGCTCGGACCGTGAGTTTTATTTTGATCCACCAACCGATCCTGTTGCACCATTTTTCCCCGAACACGCCAAGCGTTGGTTTACAGAGTTTGGAAATGCATACGCCGAGGCCTTTGATGATGCTGGTTTCGAATATATTACAAAAGAGCTGTTTAATTATTTTTATCCGGCTTACACCACCTCTTTTCTGAGCTATCAGGGAGCTGTGGGTTTACTCTTTGAGCAAGGTTCAACACGTGGATTGGCAATCACAAGAGCCGACGGTTCTGTTCGCACCTACGCTGATGCTATTCAACAGCAATTCACAGCCTCATTGGCCACGGTTAAGTTATCAGCTGATCGCCGGCAAGAATTGCTTCAATCCTATTATGATGATCACAAAAAAGCCATTGAGGATGGCAAAACCGGTTATCAACGCTATTTTATAACGAATGAAGGCGATCCGGGACTTGTCAGAGAACTCGTTCAGATTCTTCAGCGCCTGGGCATAGAAGTGGGGCAACTTACGGAAGATACGGCCATTCGGGGCGCTCGTGATCGATATGGTAAAGATGCTGGACGCGTTACCCTTCCATCCGGAACCTATGTAGTGGAAGCTGCTCAACCCCGTAACCGTTATATCCGAACCTTGCTTGAACCATCGGTTCCGGTACCCGACGAATTTCTGAAGCAGGCGCGTCAGCGGTTAGATCGCGGAGAAAATCCACGTTTTTACGATATGACCGCATGGTCGCTCCCACTAATTTTTAACCTCAAAGCGTATAGTTCCGGCGGACGCTCCGTGAATGCTTCGTTGGTTTCTGAAATAGATTATGAACCTGAATTCCCCTCTCAGCAACCATCTTATGCCTATATATTAAATGGAAACCAAACTGCTGCGATGTCAGTACTTTATACCATGCGCAAAAAGGGGTATCGGGTGAGTATGATTACGAAGCCCACTCAAATTCAAGGTGTTTCATTTTCAAGTGGTACCGTGATTTTCCGAACACTCGTAAATGGCGAATCGCTTCGTAATGATTTAAGAAAAACAGCGGCTCATTTTGGTGTTGACGTTAAAGGCGTTGAAACCGGTCATGGTGATGGCAACTTTCCATCACTCGGTTCTACCCTATCCATTCCGGTTACGGAGCCTGAAATTGCGCTGCTCGCAGAAGACCCAATAAATGCGCTCTCATTTGGATTTGCCTGGCATAAGCTCGATCGTCAATATGAAATCGATCAAACAATCATCAGAGTTTCTTCTGTAGGGAATACTGATTTGAGCCGCTTTAATGTGATTGTGTTACCAGAGATATACAGTTCATCAATGATGAATTCGATGCTCGGTGATGCCGGAAAAAATCGTCTTAAGCAATGGATTCGGGATGGTGGCACATTGGTTTCAATTGGGGAAGCGTCTGAGTATGTTCGCAAAGAGCTAGAGCTAAGCAACCTCGGTTCTTTTTATGATAAAGAGGATAATGAAGATAAAGCGCGAATTTCTGTTCCCGGAGCTTTTGCACAAACTGTGCTTGACTATGAAAACTGGTTGACTTCTGGTTTCGAAACGGCTCCACCCTATCTGATTTTTTCAAGTCGGTTGTTTACGTTTCCTGATGGAGCTCCATCCGGTGGGCGACGAATGCCGCTTCAGGCCAAATCCACAGATACCTTTATTTCGGGGCATGTATTTGAAGAATCCGTTGAGCGCGTTCCCGGAACCGCTTTGGTTTATGAAGAGCGCATTGGCCGTGGGCGTGTTATCATGTTTTCTGAGGATACAAACTTCCGTGGTTACTGGCGTGGACTCGATCGCATGTTCCTGAATGCTGTTTTACTGGGGCCAAGTGCAAATTAAACCAATTTCGGTATCATGCTGAGTCGCGATGACGCTAAAAGTTCGGAATTTTTTTCACTTCAACGAAGCTTGCGATAAAATATCGCTGTTCTTTTTAATACCTCAAAATTGGGCTATCATATATTATCAAATATGTAAGTACATAATTGCGTTGATACGTGAATATTTTAGGTTAATTATTATTAATATTCTATTCTTTCTATATTTCTTTTTGCAAAGCCTTTTAATAGCATCGGCATCCCTCAAACAGTACTCCTTTTATGAAAATTTATTCAGTAGCAGTGATCGTTATTCTTCTCATTGGTTTGAGCCTCTTTTATGTTTTAAACAGAAATGGACATGATAGAATCAACGATTCTGAAAAACCCACATTCAAGGAATTTATGGGTGTTAATGTGCACAATGTGGAGGTTAATATGAACTTGCTTACACCGGTTTTTAAACTGGTTCGAGACTATCACACAATTGTTTGGATATTACCCGAAAAAGAGACCCGCCGTTCAAACTACCCTTATTCTTCTATGGATATCAGCTGGCACGATCGTTCGGGGAAAGTAGGAGATTTTGAAGGCGTTGTGAACTTCGACGAAATCTACCGGGGGTGGCAGGATATTGGATTTGAAACAAATGTCAGTTTGATGCTTGTTCAAAAAATGTCTGATAAATGGGAAAACATGGATGAAGACAGCTATGAACTTGGAAAGGATTTCGCCCGCTATTTTGGTCCTTCAGGCGAGGGATTAGTAACATCCGTGGAAGTAGGAAATGAACCGGTTCCTTACTGGAAACTCACTGATTATGAACGCATTTTTCAACAAATGGCAAAAGGAATCCGAGCCGGAGATGCTGATCTTAAAATACTTACCGCAGCCACTCAGGCCGGGAAAACCGATGAATTCTCAGTTCCAATTGATATTTATAAAAATCATTCTGAATTGTATGATGTCATTAAAATCCATTCTTATGCATTCAAAGAAATGTGGCCTACTTTTGAGCGAAGCTACCCAGAAGACCCTTCCATACAAAGTATAAAAACCATTGAAAGTACTATTCAATGGAGAAACCGTCATGCTCCTGATAAAGAAATCTGGATTACTGAATTCGGCTATGATTCCTCCAATAAACCGGCAGACCCAAACAGTGAGTGGGCACAGTTTAAGGTGGTCAATGACGAGGTTCAGGCACAATGGCTGCTACGATCGTTCCTGGAATTTTCCCGCCTTGATGTTGAGCGCGCGTATGTGTATTGGTTTAATGACCACGATGAACGAACATTTCATGCATCATCGGGGATTATGCGTTTGAATCGGCCAAAGAAAAGCTTTTGGGCGCTTAAACAACTACAGGATACACTTGGAGATTTCCGATTCAATCGGGAAGTGGTGCGTCAATTGGGTAAAAAACATGTCTATGAATATGTTCATGAAAATGACAAGGATCGCATCATTTGGGTAGCCTGGTCTCCTACCGGTCAATTAAATGAAATGGGGAGAGGCAGAGAAGAACGTATCACGATAAAAGCACCTCATAAACCAAGCGAAATATTGAGTATGGCAAAGGAGGAATCGGAGCCATTGGATGCACCTTTTTCCTATTCAAACGGCGAGCTTACAATGACAATTTCTGAGTCACCGGTTTATATCATTTTTTAAAGTCTTCTATTGTGAAGTAGGCGGTTTGGGCACATTCAGATCCCCAACTTCCATTCTCATTGCTTTCAAGCGACGTCCGGCCGCGGCTTCATTCACATTCAGAATATGATCGCCAATGCGTTCTAATCGATTTAGGATATCAAGATAAACGACACCAACCTGGGGTGAGTAATTTCCATTCTCTAACCTGAAGTAATGTTTTCCTCGAAGATCATCGCGCAGAGAATCAATTTGACGCTCGTGATCAATAGCTTTTTTCAAATCAACCTCTGAAGGTATTTTCTTCACGTTCTCCTTCATATTTAACAAGGCGTCATGCACTACATCCATTATTTGCGAAATTTCCTGCATGGTATCATCCGGAAGATTCAGGTCATTATCGATTAAACGTTCTACAGATTTTGAAATCTGATAATAGATATCGGCCATGCGTTCAAGGTCATTAATGGTAGATTGCATAAATCTGATTTTACTCATCATAGGGCTGGTCAGGTTGGAATTTTCGGAAATCCGCACCAAATATTCCGATATCTCTATTTCGAGCCTATCCGTAACCTCTTCTCGTTGTTCAATTTTTTTAAGAAATTTTGACTGCTTCTTTTTGGATTTAAAAATCAGGCCTTTTACAGCGTAATGCATTTTTTCTACAACGGATACGAACTGCTGAATTTCTTTCTGCGCCTGATCCATAGAAAGTCCCGGTGAAGACATCAACCCGGTATTGATATAACGCAGATGGAATTCATCGGCAGTGCCTGCTTTATCTTTTTGAATTTTTTCAACCAAACGAACTAAAGCCGGAACAAAAGCGAATACAAAAATTACATTTAAAACATTAAATGAAGTATGGAATAAGGAAATTCCAAGTGTGGCATTTGCCCGAACAGAAGGGTCATCTGAAAAAACTGAAAGAGGATTTTCAGAAAAGTATTGGACAATCCAATCAATTCCATTCAGAAACGGGTAAATGATAATGAGCATCCATATAACTCCAATTACATTAAAAAAGAAGTGAAACCTAGCCGCACGTTTGGCGTGCACATTACCAATTATGGCTGCGATATTGGCCGTCACAGTGGTTCCTATATTTTCCCCAAGTACCATTGCTGCGGCAATTGGGAATGATATCCAGCCCTCAAATAACATTACCAAAGTAATGGCTGTTGCAGCCGATGAAGATTGTGTAAGAAGGGTTAAAAATGTACCAACAAATACAAAAAGCAAGAGTGAAATGTACCCGTATTCAGTGAAACTATCTAAAAACGCAAACATTTCGGGGTTGTCACTAATATCTGGTACGCTTCCCTTAATGAAATCAAGGCCAATAAATAGAATTCCAAAACCAATCATTGCCTCAGCAACGTTTCTGAGTTTAAGGTTTCCAACAAATAAAAATGGAAAAAATATTCCGATAATACTGATAGCTATCGGAGTAATTTGAAATTTGAAACCAAAAATAGAGACCATCCAGGCTGTGATGGTTGTTCCAATATTGGCTCCCATAATCACACCAGTTGATTCTACAAAGGTGAGCAAACCCGCATTAACGAAACTAACAACCATGACGGTTGTAGTTGTAGATGATTGCGTGATAGCCGTTGTTCCAAGTCCGGTAAATATTCCAGTCAATCGATTGCGGGTCATGCTTTTAAGAATATTACGCAACTTGCTGCCAGCAACTTTCTGGAGCCCATCACTAAATACTTTCATACCGAAAATAAAAATACCAAGTGAGCCGATAAGCTGTAGAAAATCAAAAAACGAATAGGTCATGTAAATAGATTAGTCTAATTATTGAGCAATTAATTCAGGTGAAATCTCATAAATAACTTCCGTACAATTATACTTTTTTCAAGTTTGCACATAGCATCATACAAGCCAAAAAAATAAGAAAAAAAAATGTCTCCTTTGGCATTAGTTTATTCGCAATACTAATGAAAATTATTAATGTATTATGAGTTCTCTCTTGATAAATCTTCCAAGCTTCTTCCCTTTGTTTCTTTAACAAATTTTCTGACAAAGAAATAAGCTACTATTCCGAAAAATGCATAAATACCATAAGATAAGCCAAGCCCAATTGATGCCAGTAAAATCGGGAAACTCATCGTAATTATGAAGTTCGCTCCCCATTGACTTAATCCGCAAATGGCAAGGGCTGCTCCTCTGAATTGATTCGGGAAAATTTCCCCAAGCATCACCCACATAACAGGTCCCCAAGAGAAAGCAAAAAATGCGATATAAGCATTTGCAGCAAGTAATGCATATAATCCTTTATTTCCCTCCAGTAATAAATCACCCGATGCAGAAACAGGTGCCGTGCTGAATAAAACAGCCATTACCGCCAACATCACAGCCTGACCCAATGAGCCAACCAACAACAGCGGCTTCCGACCGACTTTATCAATTAATGCTATGGCTACAAAGGTAAATCCTACGTTTACGGTGCCACTAATTACGTTTGTTAACAGGGCGTCAGCTTCGGTAAAACCTGCAGCTTGCCATAATGTAGCCCCATAATAAAACACTACGTTTATACCGGTCAATTGCTGGAGTACAGCAAGCCCTACACCTACCCAAACAATTGGATGTACAGAACCTGTCGCTTTACTGATAATATCTGAAAGTCGTGGTTTATGTTTGGCAATAAGTGTCGATTTTATATCAATCACTTTCTCTTCAGCCTCTTGTTGCGATGAAACAGATGCAAGTACAGCCTCCGCTTCCGATTCTCTCCCAACTGCTACTAAGTAGCGGGGAGATTCAGGCACAAAAAGTAATCCGATAAAGAAGATTGAAGCAGGGATAATTTCCATCCAAAACATCCACTGCCAGGCACTAAACCCCGCCCAAAGCGTTTCAGATGAACCCCCTGCATAATTTGCAATAATGTAGTTGCTCAAAAAAGCAGCAAACAAACCAATTACAATCATGAGCTGTTGAAGTGTAGCCAGGCGTCCACGGATTCCGGCGGGTGCAATTTCACTAATGTACGCCGGTGCGAGAATACTGGCACTACCTACAGCCAAGCCGCCAAGAATTCTGAAAAAAACAAACTCAAGTGAACTTCCGGATATACCGGAACCCCATGCACTAATTACAAAAGCTATAGATGTTGCCAAAAGGACTGGCTTCCGCCCGAACTTATCGGCAAATGTTCCGGCAAAAAAAGCACCTGCGGCACAACCAAGTAACATGGAGGCCACATTAAACCCGGTACCAACAGCATCAGAATTGAATGCCTTTTGTAAAGCATCAACTGTTCCGTTAATTACCCCACTGTCAAATCCAAAAAGAAATCCGCCAAGTGCCGCTATCAAAGATAGCCCGATTATTCGTCCTGTATGCTGGTTCCCCTCATTTAATTCTGCCATATTATTTGATTGATTTAGTGTGCGCCTTTAAAACTAAGCAATGATGCATTTTTTTTTCGCAATATGCAAGCGGTTCCAGCTCTCGAAGCCAATTTGAGTATAAACGAGTTTAGTTGATTAATAGAAGCATGTAATTAAAGTTTCGATGAACTTCCCATATCTGACATTGCCTTATGTAAACTATACAAGTGTATAAGGAAAATTGCATTTAAAACTAATTCACTCAACTTTCGCACTTCAATGACTCGGTGCTTAATATTAAGTGTTGTGTGGGACGAAAGACGAAAGACGAAAGACGGAAGACCGGAGACAGAAGATTTTTGATTTGTGATTTATAGGCTCAGATAAATCCGTGAAATCAGTCAATACGTGCCAATTCGTGCATCTTGAATAGGTTTGGGATTCTCTGGTCTTCCGTCCTCGGTCTTCCGTCTGCGAGCTGCACTGCAAATCGAACTGCGAAAGTTGAGTAATTCATATAATTATGAATAAACCCCATTAGCACATTCTTTTAAATTCGGCAAAATCTAATACGTTTATGGCCGTTCAGATTTAATAAATCCAACCATGATTCAAAGTCCAATTTCCTGTATCTTGTTGCGTTAAGTCGCTGATTGAAGTTTAGGTAACAACATTCAATCAACATCCACCGAATATTTTTGAATCCATTTATATTTATGATGATAAAGAACCTGTATTTTCAAAATAGCTTTAAAACCTATATTCTGGTTTTTTTGTTTTTTTTATTTCAAATACCCACAAGCATAATTGCACAAAACTCAGATCGGGAGGAACGTCAACCACCCACCAATCAGGGTATAAATTTAGATTTTTCAGCTGGTTCAACATCTTTCTACTATGTAGATCAAATAGGCATGACCTTGGGTATGTCGGGAGTACCGGCAAGCGATATTATAGATTTAGAAACCTACCGTTTGGGTCCTGGTGACTTGCTCACTATCACATTAACAGGCAATATCTCCGGAGTTTACAGAGGTCTTCCTGTCAATCAGCAAGGTGATATTGTGATACCCAATGTCGGTACAGTTAAAGTGTTTGAAAAACTCTTGGATGAAGCTCAAGCGGATATCTCGGAAGCTGTATCCAAAACATTTAAGGATACAGAATCTAATCTAACTCTTGAATATCCCCGGATGATAAAAGTACATGTGGCCGGAGATGTGCCATACCCGGGTTCCTATTATATCCCATCTCAAACACGCTTAGACAAAGCAATTTTACGATCACTCTTTCAACCAAGAGCAACCATCGACCATGAGACAGGTGAAACTACCCGAACAATTCCTAATTTATCACGGCAATTTTTAATATCAGGTCAATTTTCAACCCGCAATATTTCAATAAAGCGAAACGGTGGTAGTAATATTTCAGCCGATTTAGTAGCCTATGGAGTTGGGGGCGATTTAAATGGAAATCCGGTTGTTAAACATAATGATGTCATAACTATACACGAACAACAGCCATACGCGCCTAAAATTTCAGTGAGCGGAGCCGTCCTGTCACCATTGCTTTTAGAGTATCGGCCGGATGACAGTATTTCCCGATTAATGCATCTCGCCGGTGGATTATCAGTTGATGCAAACCCTGATGACATCAGAATTTATCGTCAGGAAAACGGACAGATACGAACCATTATGGTTAAAGAAAATGATATGATGACACCACTCGAACCTAATGACCGAATTGTTGTTGGGTTCGACCGTGAAGCGAGGTCAAATAAATCGGCTTGGGTGTATGGCGAAGCGGAAAGCCCGGGGAACTTTCCGGTACGACAAGGTGAAACTTCGGTTCTGGAATTATTGGAAATGGCCGGTGGAATGACCAACAACGCTCTTCCCAAAGGAGCTTTTCTTGTTCGAAGTGAGCCGGAAAGTTCAATATTTGATGGTGAACCCAGTGAAAATACTATGATACGTCAACGGTTGATGGCAACTCCACCCATATTCTCAGAAAACTTTAATCTGAATGAAGCTGAATTAAATATTCAGATGATGCAGAACCCGGCTTTTAATGCTGAACGGCTCAAACGAACATCCGATCAACTTCTTGAAGGATTCGATTATCTGAATTTGGAAGCCATTTTAAACAGGAATGAAGTTTTTATCGATTTAACCAATCCTGATCAACTCGCTGCGACAAAAGTCTATGGTGGTGATGAACTCTATATTCCCCGTGATGATCAAACAATTTTTGTAATGGGGCAGGTTCGTAATCCAGGTTATTATACTGTAGAGGCCAATAAAAACGCTACCGATTATATTCAAAATGCAGGTGGCTTTGCTCTTGCTGCTGATGAAAATAGATTATTCGTTATAAAAGCCGGAAGTAAAACCTGGTATAAAATTAACGAAACAAGTGTAGAGTCAGGAGATATTATCTTTGTAGATCGAAAACCATTTGATAATGTAGTAACTGCCCGGCAAGATCAATTTCAGAGGAGAGAGCTACAAAACCGCAACATTCAACTTATCTTTGCAGGTATTGCGACAGTTGCAAGTGTTGTAACCGCCTATGTTGCCGTTACACGATAATTTTTATCAGGCTTCAGACAAATCAACCTAATTAATTCTGCATTTTTCGGAAATTCGATTTATAAAAATTGAATCATCGGAATAATGAAATGGAAAGCGCTGGATTCCTGTTACAGAGGTGTGATACAAAATTAGCAAAAAAGCTATATATTTGATTAGAAAAGCGTTTTTATTTATTCATTATTCATTTCAAAGTACCCCCCAATATGAACACAGAACTATTAGAAAAGTCGGCCTTAAATTTTGATTTAACTGAAGACCAACAACTAATTAAAGAAAGTATTCGCGATTTTGTTGAACAGCGTGTCGCCCCGACCGTTATGGAGCGCGACGAAACCTGTGAATTTCCACATGACATCGTTAATGAGCTTGGTGAAATGGGCATGCTCGGAATTTATCATCCAGAAATCTATGGCGGCGGCGGATCGGATGCAGTCAGTTTTGCCATCGCTCTTGAGGAAATTGGTCGTTGGGATGCCTCTCTTGCACTCACCGTGGCTTCGCATACATCTCTTTGTTCCGCACATATCGCTTTGGCCGCAAATGAAGATCAAAAACAGAAGTATTTGACGCAACTTACTAGCGGCAAAGCACTCGGCGCATGGGCGCTTACTGAACCGGGTTCCGGTAGTGATGCATCAAATATGAAAACAACCGCCGTTAAAAAAGGTGATAAGTGGATTTTAAACGGAACCAAAATTTTCATCACACAAGGTTCCGTCGGAAGTATTTATGTGGTACTTGCTGTTACCGATCGTGAAAAAGGTGCAAAAGGTGTTACGGCTTTCATCCTCGAAAAAGGAATGAAGGGATTCAGCTATGGACCTAAATTGAAAAAATTGGGTATGAACTCATCCGACACCTGCGAAATTTATATGGAGGATGTGGAAGTTCCGGCTGAAAATCAACTCGGTGAACTTGGTTACGGTTTCATTGACACCATGAAAATTCTGGATGGCGGACGCGTCGGAATTGGATCTATTGCTGTTGGTGTGGCTCGTGGTGCTTATGAGGAATCCGTGAAATATGCGCAGGAACGTGCACAATTTGGTAGACCTATTGCCCAATTCCAAGCCATTCAATGGAAAATCGTGAATATGGCGGTGCAGATTGATGCGGCTCGTTTACTCGTTCAGCGTGCAGCATGGTTGAAAGATCAGGGGCGTCCATATACCAAAGAAGCGTCTATGGCGAAGTTGTTCGCATCCGAAATGTGTACTCAGGCATGTCTTGATGCCATTCAGATCCATGGCGGATATGGTTACACCAAAGAATACCACGTTGAGCGTTTCCTCCGCGATGCCAAGCTTCTGGAAATTGGCGAAGGCACAAGTGAAGTGCAGCGCATGGTTCTTGCTAAGCAATTGATAAAATAGTTTCATATGCAATAAAATCAAGCTTTCAAATTGGAAATAAAATCTATATATTCAATATGTATAATACATGTTTGCTAATTTAGATTAATTAAACCCAAAGTTATGTACAGTTCAATCGCTATCGCCAACTACTTCCTTAACAAGTCCTTTGAAACAGGGAGCGGTATAACTGTAATGAAACTTCTTAAGCTTGTGTATATTGCTCATGGCTGGTATAAGGGATTTACAGGTCAAGACCTAATAAATGAAGCTGTTGAGGCTTGGAAGTACGGACCTGTTATTAGATCAATTTATGATGAGTTTAAGGAGTTTGGCAACAGACCTATCACAAGGCTTGGACAAGAGTCTCGTCCAATAAAGAGTAGTAAATCTGGTTTTATAAAGTATGAGTTTATAACACCCATTATTGATGATAATCGAATTATTAGCTTTTTAGACCTAATTTGGGATAAGTATTCTAAATTCGATGCTATTCAGTTATCTAATTTAACACACCAAAGCAATTCACCTTGGGATAAATCATTTAATCCTGATGCTATTAATCAAATTATTCCCAATGAATATATTGAAAGGTATTATAAGGGAAAAATTGATGCAAGGTAATCCTGAAAGTGAATTTGAAAAACTAAAAGATATTAAGGATGAACCAAGTGGTTCACTTGATAATGCTAAAAAAGAAGCATTAGTACTTGAAGGTGATAGTCAAAGAAATGAACAATTAAAAAAAGAATCACATAAGCTTCTGATTGTTTTCATAAAATTAGTATTTTTTCTCGGGGTGATTGTATTGATTATAAGAATTTATCATTTGGTTACATTCAGTGATTACATGTGGTTAAGTGAAGATCAAATTAACAATATTGACAGAATTCTATTTAGTGGAACAATAGGTGGGCTTGTGGGTAAATACTTTAATACTATTTTTTTAAAATCTAATAGCGAAAAGAAATCTTCTTCTTGAATCCGATTTAACTGAAAAATCAAATGGATAAATACGAACTCATAATTTACTGGTCGGAAGTTGATCAATTATTCATAGCTGAAGTTCCGGAATTAGCGGGCTGTATTGCTCATGGAAATTCACGGGAAATGGCATTAAAAAATGTGAATGATGCTATTGAACTTTGGCTTGAAACTGCTCGTGAGTTTGGTGATCCGATTCCAAAGCCTAAAGGTCGAAAATTACTGTTTGCATGATCAATTCTCGCACACAAATTATTATTTCCGAAAGTCAACATCATTTTTAAAGTTTTATGCCAAAAAATAATTTCAACACCGACGACGCTCTTCAGTTTGAAACATTATTAAATGAAGACGACCGCATGATCATGGAAACTGCTCATGAGTATGCACAAACAAAATTGGAACCCCGCGCCTGTAAAGGAAATCAGGAGGAAATATTTGATCCTGAAATACCACAGGAAATGGCTGAGCTCAATCTGCTTGGGGTAACCATTCCGGAAGAATATGGCGGAATTGGAGCCAGTTATACAGCCTACGGACTCATTGCCCGCGAAATTGAACGTGTGGATTCTTCCTACCGCTCATTTTTGTCGGTGCAATCTTCTTTAGTGATGCATCCCATACATGTATTCGGAACCAAAACACAAAAAGAGAAATACCTTCCTAAATTGGCATCCGCAGAACTCATTGGCTGTTTCGGATTAACCGAACCCGACCACGGTTCTGATCCCGGTGGAATGAAAACCACAGCCACAAAAGTGGATGGCGGATGGGTTTTAAATGGCGCCAAAATGTGGATTACAAATTCCCCGATTGCCGATATCGCCATCGTTTGGGCAAAAGCAAAAGGCACCGACGAAAAAGATGGCATCATCCGTGGTTTTGTTGTTGAAAAAGATTGGAAAGGATATTCTGCTCCGACTACACACAACAAAATGTCACTGCGCGCATCACACACAGGGGAAATTATTTTGGAGGATGTGTTCGTACCCGATGAAAACGCCTTTCCCGATATCCGTGGACTCAAAGGTCCGTTTACCTGTTTGAACAGCGCCCGTTATGGAATCGCATGGGGTTCACTCGGAGCTGCTGAAAACTGCTACCATCGCGCCAGACAATATGTGATGGAGCGCAAACAGTTTGGTTATCCACTGGCGGCCAATCAGCTTATTCAAACCAAGTTAGCCAATATGCTCACCGATATCACACAAATGCAATTGTTGGCGTGGCGTTTGGGACAGTTGAAAGATCAGGGCAAAGATCATCCATCCATGACCTCCCTCGCCAAGCGCAATAACTGTGGTAAAGCGCTCGAAATTGCCCGCATCGCACGTGATATGCTCGGCGGAAACGGCATCACCGGCGAATACCGCGTGATTCACCACATGGTAAATCTCGAATCCGTAAACACCTACGAAGGAACCTACGATATCCACGGATTGATTCTTGGCCGTGATATTACAGGCATTCAGGCGTTTACGCCGAGAGGGAATGATTAGTAGTAAGCATTGCTAAACCATTTTTTCATCACATTGAACCGAGTTTAGAATTTCCCCTTTGTGATTTTTGTGCCTTTGCGGTTTTAAAGTTAACCGCCAAACTCGTAGAAATCGCTAAGTTAAAATCTGTATAATGTCCAGCAAACTCATTTCTGAATTGATGCAGCGTTTTGAGTCCGAAGCAGAACCGGGCTACAGCGAGCGTGTTGCAAAATTATTCGATTTAAATGTAGAGGGATATCTTGGCGTTAGAATTCCTAAAATCAGAAAAATAGCACAGGAGTATTTTCATCACATAAAAAAGTTATCAGGGAAAGAATGTTTGGAAATATGTGATTCTTTACTCGAAACGGGCGTTTACGAACTCAAAATTACAGCCTATCAATGGGCAGGAAAAAGCGTGAAGAAATACTCGCCTGATGATATCTATCATTTTGAAAGCTGGCTCATAAGTTACACAACCGACTGGGCTGATTGTGATGATATTTGCGCTCAAGTGTTGGGCCCCTTCTTCATTCAATTCCCGGAACAGACACAAATATGCCAAAACTGGGCAGAATCTAAAAATATCTGGGTTCGTCGCGCCTCGCTGGTAAGCCTCATAAAACCGGTAAAAAAAGACCTGATGATCGACCACGCCTTACTCATTGCATCAAAACTGAAGGATGATACTGAACCCATGGTCAAAAAGGCCCTCAAATGGTTTTTAACACAAGCCTCAAAACGACATCCTGAAAAAATAGAGGCATTCAGAGCTATACACTAATTCAAATTAATTCAAATCACGGAATAAATTCCGGTGCAACAATATCGGTCGTACCTGACGGTACTATCATTTTAATCCTGGGGGATTCCCCCACCACCACCCCAAATGCCGTCAGGCATGATCGATTTTGTACCTCCGGATTTCAATCCGAAGAATTCCCCATTCTCCCCCAATGCCGTCAGGCATGACCAATCTTCTACCCACAGATTTTAATCCTGGGGTGTGGGCAATCCGAGTGATATGGCATTTGAAAAGGATGCTATTTACACTAAATCTTCAAATAGATATCTCTCATCATAATCAACACCATGCTTATCCAACATGCTAATGTATTCATCGCGAAATTTTTGTCTTTTATGATGAACCGTCTGATTGTTGATATAATTATACACATTCCTAATATGAGATTTACTGTACGAGAAACATCCGAATCCTACTTGCCATTCAAAACGAACCGATACGTTTCCGCTCTCATTAATCCATTTTGATGATTTCGCTTTCACAGATTTCATTACTTCTGAAACACTCAATGAAGGTTTCAACCCAAAAAAACAGTGCATGTGGTCTTCAACCCCGTTCACGATAATTGTCTTGCAACCCGTTTCGTTTATCAAGTTACCAATAACGGCCAGTAAATCGGGTTTCCATTTAGAATGGATAACCGCTTTTCGATACTTTACTGCAAAAACTGTTTGAATATAGATTTGATGATATGTGTTTGCCATAAATTTGAGAATTGGTTTTTAATTTGACATATCTTAAAGATTCAGCAGATAGCAAAACCTTACATATTTTTTTAAAACCGGAATAAATTCCGGTGCAACAATATCGGTCGTACCTGACGGTACTATCATTTTAATCCTGGGTGATTCCCCCACCACCGTCCCAATGCCGTCAGGCATGATCGATCTTGTACCTCCGGATTTCAATCCGGAGGATTTCCCCATCCCACCCCAAATGCCGTCAGGCATGACCAATCCCGTAACGAAGGATTTCAATCCCAGGGAATTTTAAATATGCCTATTTTAATTTTGCAATCGATTATGCAAAATGGTGTATCATATAAAGCAGTACGCATCAATGAATAAAACAAAAAAATCATGACTGAATTTCTGGATCGGTTTTTCAAATTGAAGCAAAACGGAACATCCGTCCGAACGGAAGTTATCGCGGGGATTACCACATTTGCTGCTATGTCGTACATCCTGATTGTTAACCCGGCCATTTTGTCTGAAGCGGGGATGGATACGGCAACGCTGATTACCGTAACGGCATTGGCTGCTGCTGTCGGGACAATTTTGCTGGCTTTTCTCACAAATTATCCACTGGCAATGGCACCCGGAATGGGATTAAATGCCTTTTTTGCCTACACCATTTGTATAGGAATGGGGATTCCATGGCAAGCCGCCCTAGCGCTCGTTTTTTATAACGGGATTTTGTTTTTGGCGCTTTCGTTTACCGGACTTCGATCGAAAATAGCGGATTCTATCCCACACAGTCTCAAAGTTGCTATCACGTGTGGAATTGGGTTATTCATTGCCTTTATTGGTTTTAAAAATGCCGGGATTATCGTTGCCAGTGATGCGACCTTCGTAACAATCGGTGACCTTTCATCACCGGTTCCTCTTTTGATTCTTTTTGGGGTTTTCATAACGCTGATTCTTGTTGGACGCAAAATTCCAGGGGCGATTTTAATATCCATTTTAATCATCAGTATAATTGGATTATTTGTGCCGGCCAGCGAAGATGGTTCAACGATGACCTCGCTTCCATCTGAAATTATTTCTATGCCCAAAGGCATCGAAGCGACTTTTTTTGCGCTGGATTTTATGTATCCCTTAGAAAATATTTTGGTCGTTTGGCCTATCATTCTATCTCTTTTATTTGTGGATTTGTTCGATACACTGGGAACACTTATTGGCGTTTCGAACCGGGCAGGTTTGCTTGATGAAAATGGTCGATTACCTAAAATGGGCAAGGCGCTAACCGCTGATGCATCCGCCACCATTATAGGGGCATTGCTTGGAACCTCAACTTCAACAACCTATGTGGAATCGGCTGCTGGCGTAGAAGAAGGTGGACGAACCGGACTTACCGCTCTTGTCGTGGCGGCTTGCTTTTTGCTTGCTATCTTTTTTACGCCACTCATACTTGCCGTTCCTGCAACAGCCACCGCACCGGCGCTAATTGTGGTTGGAATTTTTATGATGCAGGGAGCCTCCGAACTTGATTTATCTGACTTCACCATTGCCGCACCCGCCGTCATTACCATGCTGATAATGCCCCTGGCTTTTAGTATCAGCGAGGGGATCGCGTTAGGAATTATGGCCTTCGTTTTCCTTATGGCCGGACTTGGACGTTTTCGGGAGATTCATCCCATTGCCTGGGTTTTGGCAATCCTGTTTCTGCTTTATTATTTGTTTATTGGATTATAAAAAAAAGATTATACTTATAGAAACTTCCTGATGCTCATCATGATCCCCAAGTGCAACGCTTCGTGATAATTGTTAAAATTCAAAGCATCCTCCACACTCGTAAGGTGAAATCCAGTTCCGGTTTTTCGCTCATGGTATGTTGTAAAAACCCCATTCTTATAATCTGATATGGTTGAATCAATATGAGCAAATAAAAACTCCCCTAATTCATCTATTTCGGATTGAGTTGTTGTGCCTTTCGGAGTAGTACCCGGTTTATATTTTTCAAAAAATGAATCAGAGATATAACCGTCTAATCCTGACCATTTATATACCAGGGACTGTTGAACAGTAATTGCATGACCGATATTCCAAACAAGATTATTCGTAAATCCATGGGGAGTGGTATTGAGTTGTTCAAGCGAATAATGTTTAAGAAATGAAAAATATAACTTCCGATTTTTCTTCCAGATATTAAATGTTGCTTCCATAAAATTATGAGGATTTTTAAGTAATACGAATATTGAGCATTCTGATATTTTCACCAAATTATCAAAACTTCACATAAATACCGATTGCAATTCATTTGTATGGTCGCAACCATGCACAAGACAATTATTACCTGATTTTGTTATAGACATTTTTGAAACCTAAAACAGAAGCATCCACTCCCTTTGCCTGAAAATGGAGTCAATCAAAAATGTAATATTTATATATGCGCATATTTGCATGTATATAATCTTACCTGTATATTAGAATTAACAAATAAACATACTAATTCACTTCTATGAATGCTATTGATCAACATGCGGATATGTTTAAAGCGATGGGAGATGCTACTCGTCTTCGGATTCTGCGGTTATTACTCGAAGGCGAATCGCTGTGTGTATGCGAAATAGTAGATACTCTCAGCCTGCCACAGTATCAAATATCCCGAAACCTGACAATCCTGAAACGCTCCGGTCTTGTCACTACAACACGCGAGGGAACCTGGATGTATTATAGTATTCATGCAGATTCAGATGAAAAAAAAATCCTTTTTAATACACTCAAGGAATTTCTAAATACAAATGAGTTTCAATCAGACATTCAATCCCTTCAAAAAAGGCTCGCTTTAAGGACTGAGGGACGCTGTGTGATTGGGTTCGTATCAGAAGAGGAGTTAAATGCTTTGATTTCAACTCAAAATTGATGCTTAAAAACAGAAATCAATTAAATATCAATTATAAATTCAATTATTATAACACTTTATTAACTAATAAATTATGAACACAACCATTGAAAAAGAAATCAATATAGAGATATTCGATCCACCCATGTGCTGTGCCTCAGGACTGTGCGGTCCCGAATTAGATCCTAAGTTGCTCGCCATCAATGATGCCGTTATCACCTTAAAAAAGAAATATGAAGGCAGGGCCAACATTCAACGCTATTTACTAACAAGTCATGGAAACAAGTTTATGCAAACACCTTCCGTTTTTGAAAAACTTCAGGCTCATGGAACCGATGCACTTCCTATCACTTTAGTGAATGGTCAGATTGTTGCAGAGAAAACGTATCCTACAAAAGTTGAATTAGAATCTTTTATTAACACAAAAGCATCAAATCTATCATAAAAGCTGAATCAGAATGAATATATCATATCATTCACTCACTCAGATTATTACTACACCAAATAGTACTCTACCATTATTTACCTAAACTAATATTTAGTAGAATATCAAAATTAAGACCACATTATTAAAAATCAACTTTATGAAATTCAAATTTTTTTCCGGAAAAGGTGGCGTGGGTAAAACTACAATGGCCTGTGCAACAGCATTAAATGACGCACGAAATAATTTACGAACACTCATTATCACCACTGATCCGGCTTCAAACCTATCGGATGTTTTCGAAACCGAAATTGGTCACCGAATAACCCCAATTGAGGGTGAAACAAATCTTTGGGCTATGGAAATCGATCCGGATAAAGCTACCGAAGAATACCGGGAGCGGATTATCGGACCCATGCGCACCATGATGCCGGAAAGTGTAATCAAGGTATTGGAAGAACAATTTAATTCTCCTTGTACTACAGAAATCGCATCATTTGACCGGTTTACAGATTTTATGACCGATGACACCGAGATGGCCAGTTATAATTTTGATATCATTGTATTTGATACGGCACCCACAGGTCACACAATTCGCTTGCTTGAATTGCCCGTTGATTGGAGTAAACACATTGAAGAAAGTGCGAAGGGAACCGGAAATACGTGCATTGGGCCTGTCGCGTCCATTCAGGAGAATAAGAAAAAATATGACCGCGCAACAGCCCTTCTAACTGATTCCGAATCCACAACTTTTTACTTTGTTTCTCATGCGGAGGAAACATCCATTCTCGAAACAAAGCGCTCATCGGGTGAACTTCGGGAAATTGGAGTTCACAATATTGAACTGATAGTAAATGGATTATTGCCGGAAGAAGTCTGTAATCACTCTTTTTTCAAGAGCAGATATTCCATGCAACAAAAACACTTAAAAGAAATCAGGGATTATTTTAAAGTACAAATCCGGACCATGTATCTCAGGAATAGAGAAATAAAAGGAATAGTTGGACTGGAACATATTGTGCAAGATTTGTTTTCTGAAACACCGATAAGCAGTCATAGAAAGCTTAACGGACAGTCATTCCTGGTGGAGCCATTCAACAATCCTGGAGTTGATAAAATTGCTGATATAATCACACCAAAAAACAATAAAACCAAAGCCATCTTCTATACCGGAAAGGGTGGAGTAGGAAAAACGGTTGTTTCCTGTGCCACAGCCTGGCATCTATCTGAAATGGGACACAAAACGTTATTACTAACTACTGATCCGGCTTCTCATATTGGCGATGTACTTGGTCAGGAAATTGGTGAACATATTGAAAAAGTTCTTCATTCAGATAACCTATACTCGGTTATTATTGATCAGCATAAAGCTACTGAAGAGTATAAAGCTCGTATTTTAAAAGATGCGGAAGGAAGTTTTTCAGATGACATGATGCTTGCTATGAAAGAAGAGCTTGAATCACCTTGCACCGTCGAGATGGCAGCTTTCGACAAATTCATGCAGTTTGTTGAAAGTGATGAATATGACTCCGTCGTTTTTGACACCGCACCAACGGGACACACACTCCGTTTGCTTGAGCTTCCATTCGATTATAGCGATCAGGTAGGGATGATGGTAAGCGCAAAAGATAAAGCTGATGGAAAAATCTCGAAAGAGGGAGAAAGGCTTCAACGGATAATGGCGAGACTTAAAGACTCCGAGCAAACAGCTTTTGCATTTGTTATGTATCCCGAATCTACGCCCGTGGTAGAGTCATGGCGCGCCATGCTTGATCTGAAGGAAGCCGGCATTCCAACACAATTTGTAGTTGCCAATCAGATTTTACCACCGGAATTTTGCACAAATGAATTTTTTAAAGAACGCAGAACTATGCAGGAATTCTACTTGCATGATATCGAGAAAAGATTCAATCTTCCGGTTGCGCTTCTCCCGCTTTTTGAAAAAGAAATTTTTGGTGCAGACATGCTACAAAGAGCGGCCAAAGCACTCTTCAACCCAGAACACATTTTAATTGAAGAACAAACCACTTTGGTATGAGTTTAGCAGAATCACATCAATCCATTCGTGTTTTCGCAATGCCGGTTCCAGCATGCAGCTATGATAGATCCTGGCCCGGTGTAGTGGAAACATTACAAAAGCGTATAAATGACAAAACAGGTTTGGACATTCGCTTCCAATTTATAGAAGTATTTTCGGAGAATTTCTTTTCTTTTCCGGATGTAGTAAAAGGATTTCAGGAAAACCGGTACGAAGCACCATTGGTTCTTTTGGGAAATGAAGTGATTCAATCTGGCGGAAAACTATCCGAAAAGAAAATCAAGGAATTTTTAATCAATCAAAACACACACAACACATGATACCCACTCAAGATATCAAATCACTTACAACTCACGCTCAGGAGTTTGGGGCTTTTATAAAGGAACTCCCCGAATTAGTTGCTTTTGAAAAAGCGCAATTACTATTTCAAGATGACATAGAGGCCAAAGAATTGTTAAATACGTACAATACTAAAGTGCAGTCATTACAGATGATGCAGCAAATGGGACAGCCGGTAGATAAGTTGAAATCAGAATATGAAGAACTAAATTCGAAGTTAGAGACCAACGATGTTCTTAATGAATTGTTTCTTAAGCGTGAAGCGTTAATGCAAAAAATACAGGGAATAAATGAAGAACTCACCGAAAGCTTGGGTTTTGACTTTGCAACAATGGCTAAACCACCCAGCAACTGTTGCTGAAAATAATTAAATAATTGACATTAATTTTTATCAAATAATAAAATGAATCACATAATTGAACCATTTGCGCAGGCACTTGAACAACATGAGGTCATTATCTCATTTTTGAAAGCAAAGAAACAATTTGAATCTTCAGATGAAGTTATTCGTCTTGCTGCCGAGTTACGTACAAAATCACAAATCTTACAAAAGAAACAATACGATGGAAGCCTTACTGAAGCGGACATCATTCCATTCAAGGAATTACAGAATACCTATAACCAACTATTAGAAGTAAAGCATTACAAAACGGCAAGCAATAAGGCATCGGAGTTTTTACGCGGTATTAATGAAACTATTAGTACAGAGTGCGGGATGAATTTTGCTTCCAACGCTTCTGCTTCATCCTGCTGTTGAATCAATGATATATCGGTGTTATTTATTTTAATAATGTCACTTCTTGAGCCAATAATTCATACTATAACCAACCATACCGCCATCACAAACGAATACTATATATCGTTATCAACAACATCTATAAACTTGCTTTACGCTAATTCAGGCAATGTACAACGAAATATAGTTTAACACGGATACACTTAGAAAACTGAGTTTGTATGTAGCCTTATAGAGATGCGAAGGTATTTTCTGAGATAAATTCTCATGCTCTGTGAAATAGGAAAAAAACACTATATATCGTTGGTGATAGCAGACTTAACTCATCAGTTTGTAAAAACAACGAAAATGATCATTATTCCGGAAAATTGCCTCGATATAGTTGTTAGGATAATATATTTATTGACATTCTGAATACACTAATACACTCCTTTTCTGAGCGTTTGACTTCATTAATTGTGCAAAAAATAACTGGTACTATTTAGATATATTAATCGGATTATCAATTAAAATATCATTTTATCATTCACTATTAGAACATTCATCGCGAAATTCATGAGGCGAGCAATTTTCATTTTTTTTGAAAAAGCGACTCATATACGATGGATCTTTGTAACCCAATTCCAACGCTATTTGATTGATAGGAATAGCTGAGTATCCAATTCTGCGTTTCATTTCAAGTATGAGCCGAGAATGAATCGCCTCTGTGATGGTTTTTTGGTACACATCCTTGAATATTTCATTTGCCCGTTTAGGGGTTAGTTCTAATTGTGAAGCATAATACCGTGTATCGTGATACGAAGAAAAATACTCCTCAATTAAACGGTTTAATTCGTGAGCGCGCTCGTCAATCTGATTGTACTTTGGATTTTCAGCGAGTTGTGCATTTCTGAACGCACGTGCTGAGAGCTCAAGCAAAGCCCCCAAATACGATTGTATAATTTGTGACGTGCTGTCTTTTCGTTTTGATTCCTGAGCGATGAGCTTAATCACGATATCCATATTGGTTCGCTCCATACCCTCTGGAGAAATAAGCGGAATTTGTGATGTATTGTGAAAAAGCGGATGAGTTCTAAAATATCCGCGTTCGAAGCCGTTTTTTAAGGCAAAATGCTCACTAAATGTGATGATAGTACCAACAGTTTGAAACGTTTTTAAAGAAAACAGCTGTCCTGGTGTGAGGAAAAACCAGTTTTGATTGTGTACTTTAATCGCTTTAAAATCTATTTGGGCATTTCCGGTAGCATGTCCTATCCACACGATTGTATATTCATCTGCCAGTACAGGACCAATCTTTGTTTCATCTGGCAATCCCGCCAGTTTAAAAGATTGGTCAAGGTACATATTAGTTTACGTCTTTATAATCTGCTATAAACACATCCACCAACTCCAGTATTTCAGCACTTAGCGATGATATGCGTTCGTGTCCGACAGCACCGAGAGTTCCTGCTTCCCATGTCGAAGCCATTTGAGATAAACCACGGTTTCTTTTTAAGATTACTTCTTGATTCAGCTTTACTTCTGCCCTGTACGCGTAAAAACCCAATTCGCTTCTGAGCGTATTCAAATATACATATAAATACGGCACACCCTCAGACCTCGACCATTCCATTTCTCCCATCAGTCGAATTCCGGCAGCTGCTACTTTACGCCGTATATCTATTTCTAACTGTTCCTGATTTAATCCATCCGTTACAACAGCATCCTGGGCAAAATCTACTACAACCAACATGGCATCCAAACCTTTAAGAGATTCTTTTTGATTTGCAGAAAATGTCTGAGCATTTGCTGATTCTGTGAAAAATATTCCTACGAGGAAAAAGAGGCAGATAAGGTAAAGACTTGATTTCATTTTGATATATTTATGTTTCGAGTAAATTTGATATTGTAGATACGGATGTACAACAGTTTAATTGCACGATTAGAATCAGGCTTTTGCGGTTTCTTTAACAGGATTATAACCCAAAGCCGGTGAAAGCCAGCGTTCGCATTCTGTAATGCTCATACCTTTACGTTGGGCATAATCTTCCACTTGGTCGCGTTGAATTTTACCTACACTAAAATACGAAGATTTTGGATGCGCAAAATAGAATCCACTTACTGATGAAGCGGGAAACATAGCAAAGGATTCTGTCAGTTTTATACCCGTATGCTTCTCAACATTAAGGAGATTAAAGAGGGTCTGTTTTTCGGTATGATCCGGACAAGCGGGATAACCGGGAGCAGGGCGAATTCCCTGATACGTTTCTTTAATTAATTCTTCATTAGCAAATTGCTCACCGGCAGCATATCCCCAATATTTTTTTCGTACCTGTTCATGGAGCCATTCCGCAAACGCTTCTGCCAATCGATCGGCAAGAGCTTTAGTCATAATTGAATTGTAATCGTCGTGTTCTTTTTCAAACCTGTCGAGAAGTTTTTCTATTCCGATGCCCGTAGTGACTGCAAATCCCCCCATATAATCCATCAACCCACTTTCTTTCGGGGCTACATAATCGGCGAGTGATTTATTCGGTTGACCAGCTCTTTTTTCGCTTTGCTGCCGGAGCATCCTAAAGGTTGTTTGAACATCTTTGCCGGATTCTTCTGCATACACTTCAATATCATCTCCGATTGCATTAGCCGGAAAAATCCCCAAAACTCCTTTGGCTTTGAGTAATGTATGTTCAATAATCTCATCTAACAGATTATTGGCATCTTTAAATAATTTCCTTGCTTCTTCACCAACAACCTTGTCTTCGAGAATGGCCGGGTATTTTCCTGCGAGTTGCCAGGTAATAAAAAATGGAGTCCAATCAATGTATTCTCTTAGGGTTTCCAAAGGAACATCATCCAGAACAGTAATACCGGATTTGTTGGGCGTATAAATATCCTGCGCATGCCATGTTATATCCGTTTTATTTTCCTTTGCATCCAAATAGGACAGAAACGTTTTTTTATTTGTTCGTTTACTGTGGCTATCTCTTAGTTCATTAGACTCAGTATTGATTTCAGATACATAGGCTTCTTTCATGCTCTTGGTTGTCAGTTTCCCTACTACTGGTACACTTCGCGAGGCGTCTAACACATGAATGACCGGACCTGAATAAACAGGTGCTATCTTTACTGCAGTGTGAATCCGTGATGTTGTAGCTCCACCAATTAACAGGGGCATTGACATTCCGAGGCGCTCCATTTCAGAGGCGACATGTACCATTTCATCTAAAGATGGCGTGATAAGTCCGCTGAGGCCAAGCACATCTACCTGCTGTTTTTTTGCTTCATCGAGGATTCGTTCAGCCGGAACCATTACCCCCAGATCAATAACATCGTAGTTATTACACGCCAGCACAACGGCCACAATGTTCTTTCCGATATCATGCACATCACCTTTGACTGTTGCGAGCAGAATGCGGGCTTTTTGTTCCGTATTATTGGCTTTTCGTTTGGCTTCCTCAATGTATGGGATAAGATACGCTACGGATTTTTTCATCACCCGTGCGCTTTTCACGACCTGGGGAAGAAACATTTTTCCGGCTCCGAATAAATCACCTACCACATTCATACCGTCCATTAACGGGCCTTCGATGACGGATAATGGCTCCTCATAATTTTGCCTGGCTTCCTCGGTATCTTCATCAATAAAATCGACAATACCTTTTAGAAGTGCATATTTCAGCCGTTCTTCTACCGGTTTTTCCCGCCATTCATTTTTGTTTGAGGTACTTTCTTTTGCATCCGCCTTATAGGTTTCAGCAAAATCGACTAAACGCTCCGTTGCATCCGGGCGGCGGTTTAGGAGCACATCTTCAACACGTTCTAACAGCTCGGGTTTGATGTCATCATATACTTCCAGCATTCCCGCATTCACAATTCCCATATCCAAACCGGCTTTTATGGCGTGGTATAAAAATGCGGAATGCATGGCTTCACGAACCGGATTATTTCCGCGAAAGGAGAACGATATATTACTGATCCCACCACTGACTTTAGCGTGAGGAAGGTTTTCCTTTATCCATTTAGTTGCTTTTATAAAATCAACGGCATAATTGTTATGTTCATCAATTCCGGTGGCAACGGTAAGCACGTTGGGGTCAAAAATGATGTCCTGTGGTGGAAAACCAATTTCATCAACCAGAATCCGGTAAGCACGTTCGCATATTTGAATTCGCTTTTCATAATTATCGGCTTGTCCGTTTTCATCAAAAGCCATTACAATAGCAGCCGCACCATATTTCATAATGGTTCGGGCCTGTTTACGGAAGGCATCCTCACCCTCTTTCATACTGATGGAATTCACAACACATTTACCCTGCGCATTCTGCAACCCCGTTTCAAGAACACTCCATTTAGATGAATCAATCATAACAGGAACACGGGCAATTTCCGGTTCAACGGCAATTAATTTCATGAAGCGCTCCATAGCAGCTTCCGAATCGAGCATGCCTTCATCCATATTGATATCAATAATCTGAGCGCCATTTTCCACTTGTTGACGAGCTACAGAAAGCGCCTCGTCAAAATCACCGGCTTTAATCAACTTCGCAAACCGTGGTGAACCTGTAACGTTTGTTCGTTCACCCACATTTACAAAATTAGTCTGTGGAGTTATCACCAGCGGTTCAAGTCCGCTGAGCATCATATACGATTCCTTTTGGGAGACCTTCCGGGGTTTTTTGGCCACGACCCGATCATGAACTGCTTTAATATGTTGTGGAGTGGTTCCGCAACATCCCCCAACTATGTTGATGAATCCATCATTAACATACGATTCAATCTCATTTGAGAAAAATGCTGCCGACTCATCATACTCTCCAAATTCATTAGGTAAACCCGCGTTTGGATATAAACTTGTGTGAACATCTGCAATATTCGAAAGTTCCTCAATAAATGGTCGCATTTGATTGGAGCCAAGGGCGCAATTCAGGCCTATACTTAGCAGGTTTGGCGAATGTTTTAAAGAAATCCAAAAAGCTTTGGTGGTTTGTCCCGAGAGCGTGCGTCCGCTTTGATCTACAATGGTTCCCGAAATCATGATGGGAATATCCAGATTATGATCTTCTGAAAACTGCTGAATGGCAAATAATGCAGCTTTGGCATTCAACGTATCAAAAATGGTTTCTACCAGCAGAATATCCACTCCACCATCAACCAATCCACGGATTTGCTCAGAATACGAATCAACCAATTCGTTGAATGAAACGGCACGAAACCCAGGATCATTTACATCCGGCGACATTGAAAGGGTTTTATTTGTGGGACCCATTGCACCGGCTACAAAACGTGGTTTATCAGGAGTTAAGGCCGTAAACTTATCGGCAGCTTCTCGAGCCAATTTCGCAGAGGCAACATTCAACTCATACGTTAAATCAGACTGATTATAGTCTAATAGAGATATCGGGTTCGCATTAAACGTATTGGTTTCCAATATATCGGAACCCGCTTTTAAAAACTCTTCGTGTATTGACAGAATGATGAGTGGTTGAGTGATGCTCAATAAATCATTATTGCCCTTCAGATTCTCTTTAGAATCTTTGAACCGCTCACCTCTGAAATCGGCTTCTTCGAGTGTATGCTTTTGAATCATGGTTCCCATGGCGCCATCCAAAATCAGGATTCGTTCAGAAAGCAGGGATTTTAATTCGGATAATGTAGCAGTCATAGTATAAAATGGAAAAAAATTACTGTGAAATAAGCAACTTACGTGTTTATCAGAGTTGTTTTGCAGCCTCACGGACAGCATGGGCAACTGCCAGCGGAACCTTTTCATTAAAGGGATCCGGAATAATCATTTCAGGAGTTGGTGTTTGAACTTCGTTCGCAATGGCATTTGCTGCTGCAATAAACATGGATCGGGTGAAATTTCGTGCCCTTGCATCCAGGATTCCTCTGAATAAACCGGGAAACGCCAGAACGTTATTAATCTGATTCGGAAAATCGGAACGTCCGGTGGCAATGACATAAGCCCCGGCTTCTTTGGCGTCATCCGGCATGATTTCGGGAACAGGATTAGCCATTGCAAAAATGATAGGATTGGTATTCATAGAACGAACCATATCTTTTGTTAACACACCCGGAGCCGAAACGCCAATAAACACATCGGCATTTTTGATGGCATCCGTAAGGGTTCCTTTAATTTTCTTGCGATTCGTAATACAGGCCATTTCCATTTTAACAGGAGTCAGATTATCGCGCCCCTCATAAATGATTCCTTTTGTATCTATCATAATAACTTCATCAACTCCGCATTCAATTAAAAGTTTAATGATAGAAATTCCGGCAGCACCAGTTCCATTAATGACCACTTTAAGGTCTTTCATTTCACGTTTGGTCAGTCGCATGGCATTAATCATAGCGGCGAGCGTAACGATAGCTGTGCCGTGCTGATCATCATGCATAACAGGAATATTGCAAAGCTCTTTCAATCGCTTTTCTACTTCAAAACATTTTGGAGCTGAAATATCTTCCAAATTAATACCGCCAAAAGATGGCGCTATGGCTTGGATTGTATGTACAATTTCGTCGGTATCCTGTGTATTCAAAACAATCGGAAAAGCGTCAACATTGGCAAAGCGTTTAAAAAGTACGCATTTCCCTTCCATAACCGGCATTGATGCCATCCCTCCAATATTTCCAAGTCCAAGCACAGCGGAACCATCACTAATTACTGCCACCATATTGCCTTTGCTGGTATATTCGTAGGATTTTTGTGGATTTTGATGAATTTCTTTACAGGGTTCGGCAACTCCCGGAGTGTACGCGATGCTTAAATCGTATTTATTTTCAAGGGGCATGCGGGATTGGATTGAAATCTTACCCTTGCATTTTTTATGCGCTTCAAGTGAAAGAGCACCAAAATCATGTTGTTTACTCATAGAATTGTTTTAACGGGTGAATTAACCCCGGTGAATCATAGCAAAGTCAGTGGCATCATGAATAGTTATCACGAAACCAGATATACCAATGTAAGGGCTTATGAACAAAAAAACGTACATAAATAAAGTGTGTTCAGTAAACACAAAAAGGGTTGTACTCCACTGGAATACAACCCTTATGTAATAAAATCAGGCAAAAATCAGGCTTTGTTAGCCGAAATAAAGTCTTGAACTTTATCAGCGTCAATGACAGCTTCTTTAAACTTACACGTACCTTGATAGGCTTTTTGTGAGATAATCACTTTTGCCATTTTGCGTTGCGAGAGTTTAGCTGCGAGTACTTTTTCACCAAACGATTGTTTCTTAGCCATCGGATTACCTCAGCTTATTTAATTTCTTTGTGAACGGTGTGCTTCCGGAGAGAAGCGTTGTATTTGCGCAGTTCCATACGGCCTGTAGTGGTTCTGCGGTTTTTAGTAGTAACGTAACGGGATGATCCGGGTGCTTCTGTGCAGTCCAGAATGACCTGAATACGGTTTCCTTTAGCTTTTGCCATGATGGTTAAATATTAATTCGTTTGACCTTTATTTCCATTCTTTCTTCAGAACAGCAGAAAGGCCCTTTCTGTTGATAGAACGAAGTGTTTTTGCAGTTACTTTTAAAGTAACCCACATATCTTCTTCAGGTAAGTAAAATTTCTTCTTTTGAAGATTAATCTTGAACAAATGCTTGGTTTTATTATTGGACTTTGAAGACCGATAACCATTTAGTGCTTTTGCTCCGGTTATATCATCTCTGCGTGACATGGTATTTTCAATTGCTTGGATGGTTTTTATACAGACACCAATAATAAAACTTTTATTTATCATTTTCAACAGATAATGTGAATAACTTTGAGGTGAAAAAATTGCCCTCCGGTTTTTATTTTCAAGTGTTGGGAATTTTGAGGTCATCCCGGAAAGCTTGTCCCAGTTTACCGTGGAGTCCAATCGATAGTATATAATTTTAAAAAAAGTATGAGGCTTATCCGGCTCCCAGTACCAAGCGCTTCGGTGGAACTTCCAAACCAGAAATGACTTTCCGTTTTTATCCGCATTAGCGGGGAAATAGGTAGCAATAACAATCCGCTAACGCAGATTCAATCTTACTCACATGTCAAAATTGGAAGTTCCTCCGAATAAGTCGGAACTTTCAGCCGGATAACCCACAAACCTCATCATTAGTTAATAATTAGTTGCATGGGTTTCCGGGATGACCAACCCATAGATGGATGAAACCTGGAATCTATAAATTCCACTCTCCGGCTATCTATAAAGAACGCTGATTCGCAAACCATTAACAAGGCAGGGTGATAAACCCTTAAAATACCTGATTAAACGCCTGTAACCTGCTTCATGGTGCCGTATCTCAAATTTATCCTATTAAGACCCCGTCTTTTTTGGATATTGCTATTTATAGCGCTATTTTAGAGCGCATTAATCATACTTAATTTCTACATTCAAAATATTGCATGTCCAATTTAAATCCAGCTGAATACAAAGCTTCGAATATTCAGGTACTGGAAGGGCTTGAGGCCGTTCGTAAGCGCCCTTCGATGTATATCGGAGATACCGGCGTAAGAGGCCTCCATCATTTAATTAATGAAGTTGTTGATAACTCCATTGATGAAGCCCTTGCAGGCCATTGTGACTATATCAAATTAAATATTAATACAGACGGTTCAATAACTGTTGAAGATAATGGTAGGGGAATCCCGGTCGATATTCATGAAAAAATGGGTATTCCGGCGGTTGAACTTGTGTTGACAAAACTTCACGCAGGCGGTAAATTCGACAAAGACTCCTATAAAGTATCCGGTGGTTTGCACGGTGTGGGTGTCAGTTGTGTGAACGCACTATCTTCTCATTTTGAAGCCATTATACATCGGGATAAACAAATACACAGAATGACCTTCAGCCAGGGCGCTACGGTCATCCCGCTTGAAGTTATCGGCAAGACCGATCGTACGGGGACTATCATCACGTTCATGCCCGATGATACCATCTTCAAACAATCTATTGAATTCAAACTCGAGCTGATTGTTCACCGTATGCGTGAATTGGCTTTTCTGAATCCTGAAGTGACTATCGAAATTAATGATTTACGTGAGGATCCTGTCGATCATCAGTTGTTTCACTATGATGGTGGTGTTGTAGATTTTGTAAAGTATTTGGATGAAAATCGCGAGCCCCTTATGTCAGATCCAATTCTGATTCAGGGTGAAGTGGATGCTGTTCCGGTTGCGGTGGCCATTCAATACAATAAATCATACACGGAAAATGTCCACTCTTATGTCAATAATATTAATACGCATGAAGGTGGAACTCATGTATCCGGTTTCCGCAGGGCGCTAACGCGTTCTCTGAAAAATTATTCTGAAAAGAATAAACTGATTAAAGGTAAAATTACTATTAGCGGAGAGGATTTCCGCGAAGGGCTGACGGCCATTTTGAGTGTTAAAGTAGCTGAACCTCAGTTTGAAGGTCAGACGAAGACCAAACTTGGTAACTCAGAAGTTCAAAGCGCGGTCGAAATTTTGGTCTATGAAAAATTAAATGATTATCTCGAACAAAATCCTAAAATAGCAAAAGCGATCCTTGAGAAGGTTGTACTCTCCGCTGAAGCTCGCGATGCAGCCCGTAAAGCCCGGCAGCTTGTTCAGCGTAAAAGCGCAATGACCGGTGGCGGATTACCGGGAAAATTAGCCGATTGTTCAATCAACGATCCTGAACATACCGAAATTTACCTTGTTGAGGGAGATTCAGCCGGTGGTTCCGCTAAATCAGGCCGAAACCGGAGTTTTCAGGCAATATTACCATTACGTGGTAAAATCCTGAATGTGGAAAAAGCGCGCATCAATAAAATCCTGGAAAATAACGAGATTCGCGCTATGATTACTGCACTGGGCGTAAGCATTGGTAACGATGAAGACTATGACCCAACCAAGCTTCGATATCATAAAATAATTGTGATGACAGATGCGGATGTGGATGGATCGCACATCAGAACACTTTTGCTTACCTTTTTCTATCGCTATATGCCTCAGCTTATAGAAAATGGAAATATCTACATTGCCACACCTCCACTATACAAAATTACTCAGGGTAAAAAAATTGAGTATGCATGGGATGATGAACAACGTGATGTTATCCTCCGAAACTTCAAAAAAGAAGCTCAGCGAAAAATCGATCTCTCCCGATATAAAGGTCTTGGCGAAATGAACCCAGATCAGCTTTGGGAAACGACCATGGATCCGGAAACGCGTACATTGCAGCAAGTAACCATAGAAAGTGCCGCTTCTGCTGACCGCTTATTTTCCATTTTAATGGGTGATGCCGTTGAACCACGTCGTGAGTTTATTGAGCGCAATTCCAAATACGCCAAACTGGACGTTTAATCGAATTACCCGATTACTAACACATAGAATTTTACTGATACATTATTATGGCTAGAGATAATATTATTAAGGTAAGCCTTGAAAACGAAATGCAATCATCATACATCGATTATTCGATGTCCGTTATTGTTTCAAGAGCGCTGCCTGATGTCCGCGATGGACTAAAACCCGTTCACCGCCGCGCATTGTTTGGCATGAGTGAACTCGGAATGATTCACAACCGTGGATACAAAAAAAGTGCCCGTATTGTCGGGGAAGTGCTCGGTAAGTATCACCCACATGGCGATACAGCTGTATATGACACCATTGTAAGGATGGTGCAGGAGTTTTCGCTCCGCTATCCGCTCGTTGATGGTCAGGGCAACTTTGGTTCTGTTGATGGGGATTCCGCGGCAGCTATGCGATACACAGAAGTCCGCATGAAACGAATAGCGGAGGAGCTGCTTTCTGATCTCAACAAGAATACAGTTGACTTTCAACCCAACTTTGATGATACATTAACCGAACCAAGTGTTTTGCCCGGATTGGTTCCGAATCTGTTAATAAATGGCTCTTCGGGAATTGCTGTAGGGATGGCAACCAATATGCCCCCTCACAACATCGTAGAGGTGATAAATGGTATCAACGCGTATATAGATGACAATGAAGTTACTATAGAGCAATTGATGAAACATATCACCGCTCCGGATTTCCCAACCGGAGGTATTATTTATGGATATGAGGGTGTTAAAGATGCCTACATGACCGGCCGTGGCAAAGTAATTATGCGTGCGCTCGCTTCTGTTGAAGAACTCCGTGGAGCGCGCGAGCAGATTGTAGTTACGGAAATTCCGTATCAGGTGAATAAAGCCACGCTCATACAAAAAATCGCTGAGCTTGTTCATAACGATAAGATTACTGAAATATCGGATGTAAGGGATGAATCTGACCGCGATGGAATGCGGGTTGTGATTATGCTTAAACGTGGTGCAGTTCCAAGTGTGGTATTGAATCAATTGTACAAGTACACACAGATGCAGCATACCTTTGGAGTCATAAACCTGGCGCTGGTTAAGGGTCGTCCGCAGGTGATGAACATCAAAGAGTTGATTAAGCATTATGTGAATCACCGACTTGAGGTTATCGTCCGCCGCACGATTTATGATTTAGACCAGGCCGAAGCCAGAGCACACATTCTTGAAGGACTCAAAATCGGGGTTGATAATCTTGATGAAGTCATTAAAACTATTCGGGCTTCCAAAAATGTACCGGAAGCCAATGATCAATTACGCAGAAAATTTGGGTTGACCGACTTACAGGCCAAAGCCATTCTGGACATGCGTTTACAAAAACTGACCGCACTTGAACGCGATAAAATCGATCTGGAATACAAAGATATTCTCGAGCAAATCGCTGAGTTCAGACGAATCCTTTCCAGTACAGAAGTGCAGAAGGAAATTATTAAATCAGAGCTTGAAATCGTGAAAGAACGATATGGCGATAAGCGCAGGACACAGATTGTATATTCAGCTGAGGACTTCAACATTGAAGACATGATAGCTGATGAAGATGTGGTCGTTACTATTTCAAACAATGGCTTTATCAAACGTACGCCTGTTAGTGGTTTCCGCAGACAAAAGCGAGGTGGCGTTGGTATGAAGGGGGCAACTACAAAAGATGAAGAATATGTAGAGCATCTGTTTACAGCCACTAACCACAATTATATCTTATTCTTTACGGAAAAGGGAACCTGTTATTGGTTGAAAGTGTACGAAATTCCGGAAGGAAGCCGAACCAGCCGTGGACGCGCTATCGTGAATCTTATTCAAATAGATAAAGATGACAGCATTAAAACCTTTGTTCCGGTTCGCACTCTAGATGATGAAGAATATATCAATTCGCATAACATCATAATGGCTACTAAGAAAGGGGTTGTTAAAAAAACAACGCTTGAAGCTTATAGCAGGCCAAGAAAAGACGGCATCATTGCTATTAATATTGATGAGGATGATACGTTGCTTGGAGCAAACCTGACAAATGGAAACAGTACAATTATTCTTGGTGCCAAAAATGGTCGTGCAATCCGTTTTAAAGAAACCGATGTTCGCGAAATGGGGCGCAATACTCGTGGTGTAAGAGGTATTACCTTAGATGATGATAAAGATGAAGTGATTGATATGGTGGTTATCCAAAATGTAAATGAAGCCACCATTCTTGCCATCTCTGACAAGGGCTACGGTAAGCGCAGTTTGGTTACAGATTATCGTGAGCAAAGCCGTGGCGGAAAAGGTGTTATCACACTGAAACGTACTCCGAAAACCGGCGATCTCATCGGACTGAAGGAAGTGAGTGATAAAGACGACCTCATGGTGATTACGCACAAAGGCAAAATAATCAGGATGCATGTTAAAGATATCCGCTCTATGGGCCGTAATACGCAAGGAGTGCGCATTATGAGGCTCGGAGATTCTGATGAAATTGCCGCTGTAACTAAAGTTGTAAAAGATGAGGACGAGGATGCCATAACCGACACCGATGGTGCTCAACCGGAAAATCCTGATAATAACAATGACGAAACACCACCGGATGAGGAAAGTCAGCTCGGTTTAGACATCTGACAAAACTTATATCTAACCCAATTGAAGGTGTGCTCTCTGGCTGGGAGCACACCTTTTCTTTTGGTGAAAAATCCGGGATAGGTACCAAAGAGCTGGTGAGGAGTAAGCAATACCACGAAGCAGTTAGGATTGATACATTCTTATTACATCAAAATAGAGAACGGAGTCGGGCTTATGCAGAGGACAAAAATAATCATGGTAAGCCAGCCGAGGATGCGCCTCGTTTTGCCGATATCGCGTTCGAAGTAAACGGGCGGATGTTCAATTTTCACAAAGAAGAGAATGAGCATCGCAAAAAACAACCACACTCCATAGCCGGATTGAAGATTCAGATCAGTGGTAAGCAATGTAAGCGATGTGGTCACAATGGAGATAACCCAGGCGCCGAGGGTCCAGTACGGATGTCCGTAAAAAGCTTTTCTAAACAGGAAATACGCCAACACAGACCATAAAAACCACGAAATACTGTATCCATCAGGCAATAATCCATCCGTTAATAAAGCGAGCAATGGAATAGCAGCCAATCCGCCGAGGGTCATTAAAATCACAAAGAAAACCCTTGCCACAAGTCGATGTTTTTTATAACCGATAAGTGCGTAAAGTATGTGTCCGCCATCGAGTTGACCAACGGGCATAAGATTAAGCGCTGTAAAGAATAAACCAAGCCAACCGGCAAGTAAAAACGGATAATGATACATTTCCCACATGGGTGGCACATTATCAAAAAAAGATGCAATAAACGAATAAAGCAATGTTTCACCAAAAATGATAATCTCGGAACCTTCCGGAGCCATTACATTTTCAGGGTATTGCCCGTTTGATTGTACATATTCAACCAAATCTTCATGTCCACCGAAATTGTTTAAAAAATCGGGCCCCGGCAGCGTCGCAAAGCCGTAGAGTAATATACAAAGTGAAACCACGAAACCGGCCAATGGACCTGAAATTCCGATATCATATAGTTTAATAGAGTCCGTGATGCGCTCTTTAATTTTTATGACTGCGCCAACTGTTCCGATGGGTGACAAAAAAGGCAATGGAATAAAAAAGGGAAGGGATGCTTCCACTTTATGATGAACTGCCGCGAAATAGTGTCCGAATTCATGTGTACCAAGGAATAGCAAAAGTAAAAATGCGAATAGAAAACCTTCCCAGAAAACCAGTTCCCAAACAGATTCAGCGATTCCGGTAAAACCTACAAAGAAAATACCTCCCATGAACGCAACTGAAGCAAAGGTGAGTAGAAATAGAACGATGTGCTTGGCAATTGTTTTGGCATCAGGTTTATTTTTCTGGTGGACATAATCGGTCATGTCTATGTTGTAAAATCCGCGCTCGTTTGGTTCACTCAATGGTTATTTAATTATTAGTCCGTAAAAAAATGAAGGTTCACCAGCTTAAACGCAGATGAACCATAAACGTGATAAAGATAATCAACCTTTTTTAATTAACCCGAAAATCCATTGATAAAATCTGATGTCCTTCAGATTAAGCTTTTGCACGATTAAATGGCTGGGTCATACATCTTGCACCGCCTCGTCCACGGCATAATTCATTTCCTTCAAATGTAATGACCATTTTTCCGGCTTTTGAGATGTCGAAAGATCCATCACTGTATCGTCGAATGAACTCACGACCCGGCACAATTTCATATCCATATTTTTCCATTTCGAGAAATGTATGAATATTCCGTTCATAGCCAATGACTACACCCGGTGCGAGGGCAAAATGATTTGCTCCATCCGACCACTGTTCACGCTGTTGCGAAATCTTATCATCACCACCACATTTGATGAAGGTAAATTCATGTCCAAGTGATTCCTCCAGTGCCAGTTTAAGAGATGGCTTTAATTCAGAAATCACCTGTTCCCCATTTTTTGTGAGTGAAACGACATTTTCGGTTCGATCGAGGATAGCCGGTGGATATACGACGCATTCATCTACATTCGAAAACGTAAAAATGGTATCCAAATGCATAGATGCGCGTGTTTTGGGGATGTCAACGATTAATATCTGTTTAACTCCCCTGTCAAGTAACAACTTGCCTGCTCTCATCACACCGCTGAACGAAGTCCGCTCGCTCATCCCAATAATGGTTAGCTCCTCGCTTGCTGTTAATACATCCCCACCTTCAATACTATCTTCTTTCGAAATGCGAATGATATTTTCGCGGGAATTCTCATACAGAGGGTGATATCGTACAACTGTATCCATTAAGTAGGATTCACGAATTCTGGCTCGTTTGGCCGCCCGGGAAATAATCACATTATTTCCCACAATGGCAGCAAGGTCTCGTGTAAATAATAAATTCGGACTTGGAAATAGCTTGAACTTTCCGAGTTCGGGAGTCTGCCCCTGAATACCGAATCTTGTTAAACTTTCCGAACTCAAACTGAGAAGATCATTCCGAATAGGGTGCATATTCCCTTCCGGAATATTTTCTATAATTCTTTCAATAAAATATTCACGCGCGTCCTCTTGCTGAAATGTTTCCAGAAACAAATCCGCAATTTCATAGATTTCAACGGTGGGAAGCGCCGTCTTAATAATTTGAAGCATTTGAAGATGCTCGTTCCGGGCGTCCTCTTCAAATATTATATCATCAAAAAGAAGTTTGTCTTTAATTTCGGGTGTAACAAGTGAGACTTCCCGGCCGGGCGTATGTGTAATAACCCCGCAGAGAACACCCACTTCAGATGAAACCTGAATGCTCATGTCGATCAAATATTTAGTGGTTTTTATTGATCAGATAATATACAACGAGTGGACGGCAGAATAAACATCAATTTTGCGTAAACGCTTAATAAAAATACAATACTTGATGGTCATTTTAACGAGCATGAAACATGTACTAAATTGAATAGGGCTTGTTTATTAGAAAATGAAACAATTGATGCTTCCACAGTAGCCCGAAAAATCAGATTTTTGTTTTGTCTTTTCGAACGGCACTTCATGAGCGTTTCGTGATTAGTTGAAGCGTCAGATAATCAGCAATTCGAAGCCCCTCGTGAGTGAATTGAATGCTCTCGGTATTCATTTTAAGCAGACCATTTGCCTTCATTTTGGATACAAAATCCATTTGTTGGACCGACAGCACATAGTCATATTGTGTGGCTAATTCCTGTATTGAAATCCCTTTTACCGTTCTGAGCCCGGTAAGTAAGCGTTCCTCAGCAAGCTGTAACAAATTTAAATGTTCTAACTCTACCTGTTGTTGCTCAATAGATTCATGAATGTAATGCTTAAGCTGGGGTTTGTTTTTCCATCTAATTGCAGCATGCTTGTCTTCTTTCCAGCGAAACGAATGAGCCGATGGTCCTAAGCCCAAATAATTGGCGTGTCTCCAATAGGCGCTATTGTGCCTTGACTCATGCCCTTTCCGACAAAAATTCGATACTTCATATTGATGTATTCCGGCTTTTGTAAGTAATTTATAAACCGTATCGAAATGTTCTGAAACTTCATCATCGGATTTGGGTGTGATAAGGTTTTTCCTAACCATACTGCCAAGTCGGGTATGCGGCTCTACAGTCAGGCTATAGGCCGAAATATGGGGTGGATTAAACGATATCAACATCTCAATGTCAGTTTCTAACTCTTCGATGGATTGATTTGGGTTTCCATAAATGAGGTCGGCTGTCCAGCTTTTGAAACCTGTTCGCCCAATCCATTGCAAAACCTGTTTAGCTTCAACAGCAGTGTGCGCACGATTCATAAATTTAAGTTGATTGGTATTAAAACTTTGTACACCAACACTTAAACGAGTTATACCCAATACTTTTAAACCCGATAGATAATATTCTGTGATATCGTCAGGATTAACTTCCAAGGTTATTTCGGCTTCACTTGCAACATGAAAATGCAAGCGGAGCTCTTTAAGAATGTAATTTAATTCAGAAAGACTGAGTTGAGACGGTGTTCCACCACCAAAATAAATGGTTTGAATCTGATCCTGACCGAATTCCGATTGCCCTTGATATTGAATCTCCTGAATCAACTTATCAATAAAGGAATCTCTGAACTTCATTGAAGTCTCAAAGAAAAAATCACAATAGGTGCACGCCTGTTTACAAAAAGGCACATGAATATAAATACCGGATTGGGATGATTTTATCAATTTAAGTACTGCAAGTCAATTTTGAGGAATAGGTAAACGCAGGCTTTTGACAATTAATTTTTTCGTAAAAGCCTTATAGCTCTATAATAAATCAATTTTTAATCCATTGAAAAGAATATATTTAAATACAGCAGGGAAGTTGTTCGCTCAATGTATATTATAATCGAATGAGCGGGATAAAATATTCAACTATTGCTAACTACTGGTTTACAAGCGTGGTATCAATAGTATGTTGTCCCCTAAAAACATTTAGTGCTGGAAAAACTTTAAAAAGACAAATTAGTTACCTGGTGACCTTACAAGACGCGAAATCACACTTTCATTACCCGTCAGACCTCAACTTTCCAAAGTTCAAAGTTCATATATAAATTCACATACAATGCCCAGAACTGTTCTTATTCTAATAAGTTTTCTCATTGCTTCATGTACAGTTGTAGCTGAAGAACAACCTGAACCAACACTGGAGGAAATGGCGGGTCAGATGCTGATAATCGGATTCAGAGGGATGGAAGTCTCAGAAACGGACTGGATTGCGCAAGACATTGAGAAACGAAATATCGGTGGTGTTATTTTATTTGATTATGATGTGCCCACATCGACGCCGGCGCGTAATATTAAATCACCGAAGCAATTAAAAGCATTGATAACACAGCTGAAATCTTATACCGACATTCCGTTGATTGTTTCAATTGATCAGGAAGGAGGAAGGGTGAATCGACTGAAAGAGCGATTTGGATTTCCAAAAACAGTTAGTCATCAGTATTTGGGGAATATAGACAATACAGACTCAACACGATATTTCGCTACAACAATGGCTAAAACACTTTCTGATCTTGGAGTAAATGTTAATTTCGCACCGGTTATTGATGTGAATATTAATACTGATAATCCGGTTATTGGAAAATTAGAGCGCAGTTTTTCAAGCAAATCAGCAGCTGTCATCAGGCACGCTTCCATCCTTATAGATGAGCACCGAAATAATGGTGTAATTGCAAGCGTCAAACACTTTCCCGGACATGGCAGCGCCTGGAATGATTCTCACTATGGAATGGCAGATGTATCGGAAACATGGCAAGAAACGGAACTTGATCCATACCGATATTTCATTCAAAATAACAAAGTAGAAATGATTATGTCCGCTCACATTTTCAACGAAAACTGGGATACAGAACACCCCGCAACGCTCTCCAAAAAAGTGATGACTACTATGCTGAGAGAGGAACTGGGTTTTACCGGAGTGTTGGTCTCCGACGATATGCAGATGGGGGCGGTAGCGGATTATTACGGCTTGGAGCAGGCTATTGTTCTGGCAATCAATGCCGGAGTTGATATTCTTGTTTTTGCAAACAATTCTGTTTATGACACCGAAATAACGTCAAAAGCGATTGATATCATTCTCAAAAATGTAGAAAACGGTACCATTCCGCAATCCCGAATTGAGGAAGCTTACGAACGTATTATAAAATTGAAAAAAACACTGTCATTATAACCTTAAGTTATACTCCTTTTTAGCATGAAAATATTTTTCCACACATTACTGTTTCTTTTTTTTTCATTCACATTTCTAAGTGCTCAAACAACTATTCAGAAAAACGGCAATGAATGGCAACTAATGGTTGATGGCGAACACTTTGATATAAAAGGTGTAACATTTGGGTATGATAATGATACGAATAAGTTTGAATCGTACTTTCAAGATTTACAATTCCTGGGAGTTAACACCATCAGGACATGGGGTACGAGTGATAACACATCAAAATTACTTGATGTTGCCCACGCTCATGGAATAAAGGTAATGGTTGGGATTTGGATGCGACACGGGAGGGCTGGTATGGAAGATGATGACAGTTTCAATTATCTGAACGATAAAAAAGGAATGGAGGCAATGTACGATGAAGCCATTGCCACTGTAGAGAAATACAAAAATCATCCTGCCGTACTAACCTGGGGTGTTGGGAACGAAGTTTACCTGAACATGGCAACAGATGCCGAAAAAGAAGCATATTCGAAGTTATTAGAACGAATTTGCAGCACTATCAAGGATATTGATCCTGACCACCCCATCACTTCTGTTGAAGCATGGACTTTGGGGTTGGATTGGTGGGAAAAGCTGGTTCCATCCATTGATATTTATGGCTTAAACAGCTATGGAGCAGGGGCAGGATTTCTGGAAGAGGAATTGAAGAAAAGAGACATTGACAAACCTTATATCATCACTGAGTTTGGAGTAACGGGCGAATGGGACATCTCAGAGCAAAAAAATGGCATAAAGGTAGAACCGAATGATCAACAAAAATACGATGCTATTGCCACCGGTTTTCATGAATGGATTGAGAACAAAGCCTCTTGCCTTGGCGTTTTCGTATTTCATTACAGCAATGGAGATGAGTTTGCTGCACCTTGGTTGTTTACCCATTATAAAAAGTATTATCGTCCGCAATATTGGGCAATAAGAGAAGCTTATACTGGCAAGAAACCTGAGAACTATGTTCCTGTTATTGATATTTTTAAAGTTCCTGATTCAAAAAAAGAAAGCGGTGCATGGATTCCAGTAACTCTATCCGTCTCAGATATTGAAAATGATAGTCTTGAAATTAGCTTCAGCTACAATCAACGAACGGGAAGCCGAAAAAGACGAGACCAAATCAACCCACTAAGCTACCGGGGGAATCAAGCAAATGGCTTTGAGATAAAGCTACCGAAGGAAGATGGTGCTATTAAAATATATGTGAATGTTGCAGATGCTTATGGAAATATGGGTATCGCATCAACCTCAATATTAGTGGCAGATGAAGAAGCAAGTAACAGGAAATATCTGGTTCCAAAAACAACCCTACCCTTTTACGTGTATAAAGATGGTGTTGATATGCCTTATATTCCTTCGGCTTTTATGGGGAATTATGAGTCTTTAGAGGTAGATATTAACCATACATCAGATTTCCATTCCGGTGAAGCCTCACTAAAAATAAGTTACAAGGCCGCGGATAATTGGTATGGAATCGGTTTTGTGGATCCACCTAATGATTGGGGTACGATCTTGGGTGGTTATGACCTGAATGGTGCCCAAAAACTGACATTTTGGGCAAAAGCAAGCCATAAAAATATTAAAGCTACCTTTGGTTTTGGAATGATTGATAATGATAAACCCTTTCCGGATACAGGCAAAGCATCAAAGGAAATTGTGCTAACAACAAAATGGAAGAAATACACGATCAAAACCAAAAAGTTAGATCTGAGTTGTATTCGTACCGGTTTCGTTATGTTCTCCTCGGGAATTGGCATGAGTCATCATATCTACATAGATGACATTGTTTTTGAATGAATTACATATAAGATATTATAAATGATATTGCTCTGATACCATTATAAAAAATAATTTTACAAATAAAAGCAATAAAGCTGCTAAAGCTCATCAAAAATACCTTTTCATCAACTTCATACGATCATGTAAAACGATAGGAATCACTCCGGTACTCTGCTTGACGACACACAGATTCTATCTTCGCCTGCGTAAGTACATACTCTTTCGCGTTGCAATATTCCAAAGCAAAAATGCACTAACTAATAGCTATAACACTATTCATAAATGATATATAAAATAACTATTTACAATTTATTTTATACTTATTCGTGAATAACCCGGGCTATGTAGCAGGTTATTATTTCAATTACAGAATGAAACAATAACTCTACCAATATTTATGTAATTTGGAAATTCAACTTCCAAATTAAATAAATAAGATACATCGTCAATTAGCTGAATCCTCAGAACTCAGACTTCCACTTATTTAATTTTTGACCGATTCACCTTAAACGGCCAAATACTTGTAAACAGACCAAAAGTGGCAGAAGCTGCCGCCCATCACAAACAGGTGCCAAATTTCATGGAACCCAAACCATTCAGGTACGGGGTTGGGTTTTTGAATGCCGTACACAACAGCGCCGAGTGTGTAGCTGAGCCCACCTACAACAATCCACCATGCGGCGGCTGGGAGCTCCATAAATGTGTAAGGAATGATGATGAGCCCCAACCAGCCCATCCCAAGATAAATAGTGAGTGAAACCCAACGTGGCGCATGCATCCATAATAATTTCAGGATGATGCCAACGAGCGCTATTCCCCACACAACGGAAATCATAATCCACTTTAAATTTCCTTCCATCAGAAGCAGTGTAAATGGTGTGAAGGAACCTGCAATGAACAGAAAAATCATGCTATGGTCAATTTTCCGGAGAATGATGGTACCTTTTTCTGACAAATTGAACATGTGATAAATGGTGCTGGCGCTATACATCAAAAGCATGGTTGAACCAAAAACAGCAAAAGCAATCATTTCTACGGGACCACTTCCGGCTGAAAGAAGCAAGAATAGAGCCCAGATACTTAATAAAAAACCGGAGAAATGAGTGAGGCAACTGACAGGATCTTTTATTTTAAGTAGCAGATTTTTCATACATTCGTAATCGGGACATCATAAAATTCGTAGTACACTGACTTTTGCAACATCAAATTCATCTCTATCAATTCCATAAATATGGTTATCAACAATATGCTGAATGGTGAACCGCTCATCTAAAATTACCGAGTGCAGTAATTCGCCCGTTTCAGAAAACACGAACCAGTTTGGCTCATTCTCTGCTGCATGGCGTTTAATCCAAATGTGGTTTTCATCATCAACAATCAAACTCCGAATTTCGGGTTTGTATGTGATATCAGTTTCTCTGATGGCTCTTTGAAATTCATCACTAATCCCGTCTCTTTCAAATACTTCATTTAATTCAGCTGTTGTGAATGGAACCGGTTGTGTTCGGACAGAAATCAACGTATCTGTAACTATGCCCGAGTCGCGGATTTGGGTTCTGAAAATCTTCATTTCACCGCCCCAGGCATGGTGAATGGTGTTATTTGAATACCATGTGTGTGATTCACTGCCAAAAGGGTGTGGTCTAACCGAAACAGAAACATCTGTGCGAATAGTAACCATATCATTCTGCGTAAACTCAGCCAATTGTTCATGAATCGTTTCGCCGGAATAATTTATCACTTTGGCGAATGGACGTTGAGAATCTTCATTTTCATCTCTTGAGAAACCATTCACATATTGCACAAACAGCTTGTTTTCGCCTGCACCCTGAACACCCACAGGAAACGCCATGCCTTCCCTTGTGATATCCAAGGTTGAGGAAACCTCCCATGCGTTATCGGATTCCGGAGTAAAGATTTGCAGCCGGGCCAGGTTCCAGTCAAAGGCCAAAAGTTGATTGTTTTCATCAATTGAAAGCACAATGGCATTGAACTCTCCGGGGCCGCGTCCTTCCCGGCCAATGGTTGTAATAAGGGAGCCTTCCGGATTAAAGACATGAATGGTTTTCAGTCCATTATCCGGAACATATATAGTTCCGTTTGAATCGACTCGAAAATGCCAGAATTCACCAATTTGATGTTCTTCAGTGTCACCAATTGAGAGAATTTCTTCCGTTTCTAAAACAGGTGCTTTAAACGAAAAAAAGGTGTCCTTATCTGGTTCCGATGAACAGGAGGACAGAAATAGAGCTCCGAGTAGAACAAGAAGACCAATTTTATTGAAGTTTATCATATTCTGAAACATGGCTGTTATCAAGGTCAACAAGCAGATTATAAGCTTCAAGGCGTTGTTCTAATTCAGCATCAGCAAAAACTGCTGTTAATTCACGATACTTAGTACTAAAAAGTATGCTGAATAAATGCTGATCGGTTGTTTGTCGCTGGGTTTCACGTAAAATTTCTAGAGATTCTAAAACACTTGCACGAGCGGCTTCTGTATCGATGGTAAAGCGGTCAAGACCCCAGCGGTGGTAAATATAAGAGGCCCGGCGAATGCCCACATTGCGTTGGTCAATTAACTGTGTAATAAGATTGTGACGCGAACGGCGCGAACCGGAAGATGACCATCCGGTACCCCCACCGCCCGATGAAGCTACATCCAAAATATTCCGAGCCTGCCGGAAGTGTGGTGATCCCCCCAATTCATCAAAACTATCGTAGTCATATCCCAAAATCACATACATATAAAAATCGATTACAGAAGCTATATCATCAAATTGAAACGGATCAAAAATAAGACTTCTACCACGATTAAAGTTAAATTGCCAGCTCGTGTCGTTAATCCTGACTAAAACCGATTTATTGTTGGTATTGTAAATAGGCCTGAAAGCCTGAACAATCAGGTTTGCTTCAAAATTATTGTTATTATCAGCTGAAACCAGCACCAAATTCATGCGGACTTCAATGCGCTCTTCTTCAAGGTAGGTATCATCCGTCCAGTTTCTGTCCTGCACATATTCCTCAATAATTGTTTTCAACTCATTGATGTAATCATAATCAGTCGTATTTATCTGACTGGTATTCAATTCTAGAGAAAAATCAAATTCCTGTGCAGTAAGTGAAGCCGGTAATACGGTTAAAAGTAACAGCAATAAAAATGAAGATATCTGTTTTAAAAAAAGCACGATTTGCCTTATTATGTAGTATAAATCTGTAAAATATGGTATTGAACCATAGTGTTTTTGACCGGTTACGTCCAAATGGGTTCATTTAATCCTCAACGTCCCGTTACTTCAGGATTGTGTGGATGAACATTCAATCAGGCATTGTATTCGATCAAAAATGTTGAATTCCCAACGCCTTCAATAACCTGACGGTAAAGTTATGAAAACGAATCGATACTATGAAAAGTATCATTGGCTGATTCGCCTGTTTTTTTTGACAGGCCTCATAATTTCAGGAATGATACCCAATGCCCATGCACAATTATTGCTTGGCTCGCGCGGAACTTCAATGGGTCAGGCCGTTACCGCACTACCCCATGATATTTGGAATGTGTTTGCAAATCCGGCTCTTTTACCTGAAAAAGGTCGGGCGGTTTCTTTTTATGGAATACGGTATTATGGTTTTACGGAACTTACCGATGTGGCTCTGGCCGGTCATTACACACATAAATTTGGAAATTTCGCAATCGGAGCCCATTCATTTGGCGATGAGCTTTACCGCGAAAGCAGATTCAGAGTTGCTTACAGCAGGGAATATCAGGGGATAAGAGCGGGCATAGCTGTTAATTATTCACATATATCTATAGAGCGATATGGCTCAGCAGGAGCTGCGGTTTTTGATGCCGGATTAGCATACGAGTTAACGCAAGGATTGTGGGTTGGTTCACGGGCAACCAATCTTAGCCAAAGCAAAATTGGTCAGGCAGGGGAAGAATTACCGCGCGAGTTAGCACTCGGTTTCTCATATCAATTATCTGACAGAGCAACCTTTAGCGCTGATCTTGTTAAGGATTCCCGGTTTCCCCTTTCGTATCGTGCCGGTCTGGAAGCGCGGATAATATATAATCTGTTTATTCGGGGTGGTGTCACAACTGAACCTCTGACTTACTCGGCTGGAATGGGATTCGCGCAAAGACGGTGGGGTATAAATATAGTAGCTCAGCAACATTATGTATTGGGCTGGAATCCAGGTTTCGATTTTTATATTAGCTTTTGAATAGATGGTTCGGTATGTATTCATAGTACTCATTTTTTTCTTCTTGATGGATGATATCTTTTCTCCACAACCGGCTTTTTCCCAAACCGAGCCGGATACAACACGAACGGTTGAGGAGGATATCGAATTTTACTTGCAGGAATTTGATCCGGATGATGAAGATATTAACCCTGAAGAGTTAGCCGAATTTCTGGCGAATCTGGCGAATAATCCACTCAATATAAATGCCGCCGGAGTTGAGGAATTGATTTCCATTCCGGGTATGAACATTCGGTTCGCGCAGCAAATTATTCAATACAGACGAAATAAACCCTTTGAAACTGTAGATGAGTTATTGGAATTGGATGGGTTCGGCACGGCATCACTCGAACGCATGCGTCCATACATTACCATAGGTCCGAGAGGTGAATTAACAAGACGATTACTCTTGAGTCCACGATATTGGACTGAAAAAGGACGCTTTGAAATGTTCAGTCGTTTTCAGACCGTACTCCAGGAACAAACAGGCTACACCCCACCAGAAGCGGAAGGACAATCGCACTATGCGGGAAGTCAATTCCGGTATTATCAACGATTTAATTACCGCAGTGATCGGTTAGCTTTAAATTTGACTCAACTAAAACATCCGGGCGAACCACTTAACGGCCCAACAGACTTTGACTATAATTCATGGCATATTGGTATTCAGAATATCGGGTATCTTCAGCGGGTTGTTGTTGGGGATTATGGCCTTTGGGCAGGACAAGGATTGGTACTTTGGACCGGTCTTGGATTTGGAAAAGGTCGTGAAGTCATTCGAGGGCCTTCGCGCAGTGAACGTGGGTTGCAACCATACCAATCGAGTGAACAAACCCGCTTTATGCGTGGGCTGGCCGCTACAATTGGGGGTGATTTACAAGTAACCGGATTTTATTCTAACCGTCCACTCAGCGCTTCGGTTGTGCAGGGTGATAGTGTGCGATTTCCGAGTTCAACTGGTTTTCACCGAACCCAAACAGAACGTGACCGCCGGTTTAACACAAACCTCAAAATCTATGGTGGACGAGTTCGCTACAACTCGCGTTTTGGAATTGTAGGTGCAACCGGTTATTTGGCTGAGTATGATAAATATATTGTGAAGGGAACTTCCTTATCAGACACCTATGATTTTGAGGGTTCAGAAGCATCAACTATTGGGGTTGACTATAGGTTATTTTTTGGTCCACTAATTCTTTTCGGTGAAGGAGCGCGAAGTCGAAACGGTGGTATGGGATTAATTGCCGGAGCGCAATACCCGATTGATTCGAATACCGATATTGTGGCTGTATATAGAAATTATGCAAAAGATTTTCAATCGCTCTATGGTAGTGGGTTTGGAGATTCGTCCGGATTTCCCCAAAATGAAACAGGAATTTATACCGGAGTTTATCATCAAATAAACAGAAAGATTCGGGTGAGTGGATATTTTGATCGTTTTTGGTTTCCATCACCGAGATTTGGTACGCGTCAGCCAACCAGTGGGTACGATTGGCTTGCCGCGGTTGATATCCGATTTGCGAGAGGGTTGCAGGGTTCGGTTATAGCAAGGAGTAAAATCAGAGAGAACGACTACATCGTTACTGATTCATTCGGACGTGAAATAAACGTACTTGGACAAGATGCGAGAACGAGCATACGAACTCAGTTAGATTATCAGATTTCCAAACAAATCAGAACACGCTCACGTTTTGAGTGGGTCCGCGCACGCGACAGGGACTCAAGCCAGGAATTTGGTGTATTGATTTTTCAGGATATACGCTGGATTCCACGTCCAAGTTTGAGTATAGATCTGCGCCTGACCATGTTCGAAACCGAAAGTTTTACTTCACGAATATTCGCGTTTGAAAATGATTTGTTATATGTGTTTTCCAGTGCAGCTTTATCCGGAACAGGACAGCGGGGCTACATTTTGATTCGCTATTCATTATCACGAAATATTGATTTTTGGGTTAAATACGCGGCTACTATTTTTGAAGACCGACAAACTGTAGGTAGTGGATTAGATGAATCAATTGGGAACATTCGCAGCCAATTAAATGCACAAATTCGGGTCCGTTTCTGAGTACGGGTTTTCGTGTTACGTGTTACGTGTTACGTAATTTAAGAACGTAGATAATTGGATAATAACGTCTTATACTAATCCCCCCCCGAAGTTTCAGGGAGCATACACCTTCCCATTCCCCGAGCTCATCGACGCATTAATTTCCCTTACTAAATGCCGACTCAGTGCTGACCTCTGATTCTTTTTAGGATGAGACAACCATTAACCTTACACAAAATATTTGCAGGTTTAACGCTTCTGGCACGAACCCGGTCTTCATTGGCGCCTCGCTATCACATATTTGTAAACCGTGTTTCCCGGCAGTGAGACTCCGCATGCAAGTGCGTTCGCGCGATGATTCGACGAACGTGCGCAAAACCTTGTAGTTCGCACCCCCGGCCCCTCTCCCGAAATACGTCTTTAATTCGTTGCATATTTGGTTGCCGGTTGGGTTTCGGCTCCGCTCAACCACCCGGTTGATATCTGTGAGTTGTTGGGGTTGGAGTGTTTTATTACCTCGAAACCAAAGCCCCACTCATGCAACCCAACTCAATAAAAACCTCCCAAGTATCTCAGGAGAGGGGTTGGGAAGAGGTCAACCCCCCTATTTTGGGCTATCTGTACTACACTTTGGTTAATGCGTACTAACAGCTCACTTAATGGTTTAGATATATTTTCTACAGAGTAAATCTGCTAATAAGTCAACAAACGCAGCAAATATATACCCAACATATAATTTCTAACCCCTAATATATTATGTTCTACTTGAAATCTACCTTCTGTTTTTTTAGCGGACTTGCAACGTTATTGATTTTGTCAATATTGTTGCATACCGAAGCTTTGGGTTCAAATGCTTCATCATCAGCATTAATGAACACCACTGATTTTGCCGGAGGCGACGGGCTTAGCCCGGCAACCGCTTATCAGATCAGTAACTGGCATCATCTGAATAATATGCGGTCTTATATGACCTCTCATTTTGTTTTGCTTAACGATCTTAACAGCAGTACTGATGGATACAGCACCATTGCTTCTACAGCTGCTAACGGTGGGCAGGGATGGATACCGCTTGGCTTCCTTACGTATGATTTTACCGGCACCCCAATTTTAGAAGAGTTTTCCGGCTATTTAGACGGAGCCGGTTTTGCCATAAGAGACCTTCACATTATCAATCCTACCGATATTGATTACGCAGGATTCATCCAATATGGAAGAAATGCCAGTATAAAAGATGTTCATTTCCAAAACATTAATATCACACACACAACCAGAGCAGCCGGAGTAGCGGGTCTCGTATTTAATACAACTATAGAGCGTGTTTCTGTTTCGGGTAACATTAGTGTCCCAACAGATACGGACTGTGAAAGCACAATAAGCGGAGTGGCGAGTGGAATAGTTTATGCGGCATTCAACTCGACCAACGTGAGTGAAGTGTTGACCAATGTGAACATTATGGGTACCTGTTATTTAAGTGCGGTTGTTGGCGTGCTCGACCAGAATTCGAGTGTTGATCAAGTCATTGCACGGGGTACCCTTAACGGCAGCAATTTTCTGGGTGGTATTGTTGCGGATAACACCGGTACTATTTCAAACTCATACTCCACAGTTACGCTACAGGGGGGAACCAGCTCCGGTGGTCTAGTTGCTACAGATACAGGCTCCATCAGCAATTCCTGGGTTTCTGCAGGATCCCCCGACGGGCAGGTTCGTCCAGTAACCGGTGCTTGTAACAGCTGTACCCGTTCGAGTGTCTTTTACAATACCGACGCACCCCCAACCCTTAGCGAACCCTCCTCAGCTAATCCGTTGTCAAATTCAACTATGATTGAACAGGACTTTTTTGCAGGTTTCGATTTTGCGCCATCTACGGGTATCTGGCAAATAGGAACTGAATATGCACCAAGTTTCCCTTATCTGCAGGCCTTTACGTATGACGATCCCCTCACAACGAACGGTCCAAACCCTATACCCGGTCTTCAGCGCTTCGGTAATGGCACGGGCACCGGCAGTGACCCCTATCTTATCAGTAACTGGTATCATTTGAATAATGTACGCCACACCCCGGGTTCACATCATAAACTGATGAATAATCTCGACAGCAACTCACTGGCTTACGAGGAACTCGCTTCCCCGCAGGCCGACGGTGGTCAGGGATGGGTTCCCTTAGGTACATACGGTGGAAACTTTAATGGCAACGGCTTTGCCATTCATGATTTGTTCATCAATCGCCCGCCCTGGGAGGAAGTTGGCCTGTTCAGCATACTGCATGGGGTGGTTCGCAACCTCATGCTCATTGATGTAAACATCACCGGACAGCGTAACGTCGGACCTATTGCCGGAATTGGCCGGAATCAGTTTACCGTATCAAATGTCTATACATCCGGGTTTGTCGGATCGGCCGGATACAACTCTTTTGGTGGTATTCGCGGAAACTCAGGAGGCCTTATTGGCCAGTTTGACTTTACCGGAAATGTGTACAACGTTCATACCGCTGTTACTCTGAGGGGCTCCAACGGTGGCGGACTCTTTGGGTTCGCAGCATATCAGGGCGGAACAATGAACATTTATAATGTGCATGTTAGTGGTAATTTTGATCAAATATTCCGCCGTGATTGGGTCGGAGCACTGATTGGTCAGTTTAACAATACGGTTGTGCCCCAAAATATCGGGGGTGTTTTTTGGGATGAATCCGTAACAGGTGGCCTGCCAATCGTTAAAGCTTCCAACACACTGCCTTTACCCGGGGGTGGGCAGGCACTGAACGGTGCACAAATGCGAACCAAATCCGTTTTTGAAAATGCCGGTTATGATTTCGATAGCATTTGGAAAATCGAAGAGAGTGACTTTGAATCCTACCCATACCTTCGGGTTCATTCTTATGAGGCGCCAGAGCAAATCAATCCTACCATTCCTATTCCCGGCCTGCGGCTAAAACTCGATGAACTCACCGAAGAACCTCTCGGCCCGGGTACCGCCATGGCTTTCAACGGCACCAGCGATTACATCAACACACGCATGAGCGATACCATGCTGGGAATTACCGAAAGTAGTTTCACCGTAGAAGCCTGGATTCGCGTAAATAACACCAGCGGAGACAAGCCTATAATTGGTCATGCAACAGGTGATCAGGAAAACAAAAGCCTGCATCTGATTGTAAGAAACAACAGACTTAATCTCGGCTTTTTTGGAAACGACCTCACCGGAAGCCCCATCATTCAGGCGGACAGATGGCATCACGTTGCCTTTGTTTATGACAATGATGCAGGCGAACAGCGTCTTTTTGTGGATGGTGCTGCCGACGGCGTGCGACAGGCCACTGCTTTCGAAGGTCACCCTGACAGCTTAAATGCCCCGATCAAAATTGGCCGCTGGTTATCCACCTATTTCAACGGCAGCATGAATGACTTGCGCATCTGGCAGGGAGCGCGTTCACAGGCTGAGATTCAGGCCAACATGAACAGCAGTATCCCGCGCAACACCAGCGGACTGCTAGCTAATTACACCTTTAACGAAGCCCAGAAAAACGGGTACTTTGATGCTAATTTTACAGGCAACCGTATTTATGAAGTCACCCAAAATGCTCCGGCCTCTGTTGCTTTCCTCGTAAACAATCCGAGCTGGTTTGCGCCGGTAATGCCGCTTGGTCAGCACAGCGTTTTTGTGGCTGAAAATCAGACCCAAACACTCTCCGATACCGGCCTTAGTTTAGAAGCCACCCCAGATAACGGTTCCGTTTCGCTCTACCGCTACGGAAGTAACGATCAGGGCTTCATCACCCTCAGCGGGTCAGATCCCGTTGCTGCTGAGTTTGGTGCCGGCACTGTTTTCTTAAACCGCTCCAACGCGGTCTTCGGAGTTTTCCCTTCTGGCAATAGCGTGAGTGGCACTCTTACACTGGATTACAGCTTTTATGAAGACGGCGCCCTGCAGCTATTGCAGCGCAACAGCAGTGGTGGCAACTGGGAGCGTGCGAGTGGCTGGGTTCATGATCCGATTAATAAAACCTATACCATTACAGGTCAGATCCACGAACAGCAGCTGGCTCTTACTCGGCCGGTTACGCAGCTACAGTCACGGGTTTATTTTGCAGGTGATGATGCAAGTGGTAACGCGCAGATCGCCCTTGAGCTCACCAACAATGGTTTATCTGATCTTGCAGCCGTTCAGGTGCAGATTACCGGCAACGGAATTGATAATTTTAGCAGTGAAAGTCCCGAATTCAGCGGCACCCTGTGGACCGTGCCTCAGATCAGGGCTGGGGAGCAGGCATCTCTGACACTTAGTGGAGAGCTTTCCGGATATACGGGCACAATCACCCTGACGGTTTCCGCCGGAAATTTTGAACCTGAACCCGGCAGTATCCTCACCACGCAAGCATTAGCCTTTCCGGAAGCTTACGGTGCGGAAGGGGCGTTGGCTTTGGTGGGCGGTGGCAGCCTTTCATCCGGTAAAACCGCCTCTGAACTCGGCCTTACCAACAGTAGTTTCACCATAGAAACCTGGGTAAAGTTCGGTAATCTTATAGGTGATAAGCCCATAATTGGTGCAGACCAAAACGGGAATTTCAGCGATCATCTGCACCTGCTTGCCCGAAATCAGCGCCTGCACATGGGCTTTTGGTCAAATGATACGAACGGAAATACAGTTCTTCAGACTGATAAATGGTATCATGCGGCTTTTGTGTACGATGTCGATACCGAGGAACAACGAATATACCTGAACGGTCAGCACGAAGCTACAGGCACTGAACGCCCACCACTTACAGGTAACCGGGAGTTGCTGATCGGTAAATTTGTGGGTAATATTGCCTTTGACAGTGTTTTGGATGAGTTCCGCATCTGGAACCGCGCCTTGCCGGAAGCTGAAATTCGGCAGCACATGAACCGTGTGGTTCAGCCCGCTGATGCCCGCTTTCAGGATCTGATTATGTACTTGCGCTTCGATCAGCGTAGCGGCACAACAGCAGTTGACTTCACTGGAAATACTGTCAACAGTTTTGTAGGAAACCCGCAGTGGATTACAGCCAGTGACGCGCCCATCGGTCAGTTCGGAGGAAGCGTTCAGCCTGGTCAGCCTATCACAAGCGGACCCGCAGACGCGCAAGCCTCTGTTGCCGGCCTGAGTGGCGGCGGCCTAAGCCTTGTCGTATCTGCAACCAATAACATGAATGACCGCATCAACAATGACTCTGGTGAAAATTTCCCTGGCACCATTGATGCCCGTCGCAGGGGTGTAAGCTGGGGGTTCATCCCGGAAAACGGAAACACCACGGGCACCATCACCCTAAACTACGGGTTTACCAATCAGCAAACTGGTCTTGCCGAAGCCCATGTCTATACACAGGGTCTGGTGGAGCGAGTGCTTTACCGCGAAGCGGCCGGACAGCCCTGGCAGATTCAAACTGACTGGATTCAGGATGATGCGGCAAAGACCTTCACTCGTAACGGTCCCGTCATAGCCGGCGAATACAGCACAGCCCTTGTAGTCGATACCATCGTACCAGTAACTCCTAACCGCTCCGGCTGGCGCATGATCGGCGCACCGGGTCCACTGGCAACGTATACGGAAGTATTCGCTGATATCTGGACTCAAGGCTACCCAGGTGCTGGTAATTCTGAAGACGGAGTTTCGAACGTGTATCTGTACAATGAAACAACTCGAAGCTGGGAAATTCCACAGCATAGCAATCACCTGTTCGGCACAAAAGGAAACGAACCGGTCTCCAGTGGTCGTGCTGCAATGATATACATGTATGAAGATGACAACGAGCTTCAAATCAGGCATACAGGTTTTCCGCTGATAACCGAAGCCGAAATTTCACTCACCAACACCAACCTAGACGGAGCCTCTGCTGCTGCCGGCTGGCATTTGGTTTCTAACCCTTACAATTTCCCAATTAACTGGGAAGCAGTTGCAGCTAACGGACTCACCGGAGTAAGTTCGAGTATCTTTATCTTTGATAACACGCTGTTTGGTAATGAAGGTGGTTACCGACTATTTCATCCAGAAACCGGAGACATTTTAGAAGAAACAGGACACAGTGGAATCATACCACCTTTTCAGGGATTTTGGGTAAAAGCCAACGCTAGTCACGGACAGACTTCTACCATAACTATAAGAGCAGAACATGCAGCAAGCGGTGGAAATCTATATCAAATAAATCAACCTGATAAAAAAGTCTCATCTGATTCCGTTTCTGCTCCGCTTTCGACCTCAGCAAGTCTGTTGATGGCCATTCACGCCGAGCATCCGGATTCCGGACGCGAAGATGTAGCTATTATTTCACTTTTTGATGAAGATGCACAAATGTTCACACCGGTTTATCGTCCTGTAAGTTTAACCGAGCATCACATGTTTGTTGATCTGTTAGATAATGAAGGCTACCCAACCGTCTTGCAGTTTCATACACCGGAATATGGAAACGTAGTTCATATTCCATTTAATATCAGGACAACACGCAGCGGAATGCACAGACTTAGACTTTCTGACGAGTGGTTGTCGCATGAAGCGGCATCTGACATCAGCATTTATGTGATTAATGAACAAACTGGAGAACGGATTTCCTGGGATGCGGGAAGCACAATTGACCTGCACATTCAGGCCTCACTCAAAAACTCTAATCAAAAAACTTCAGAACTCACTGACTTACAAGGAAGCAAAAATCAAAATGCTGTTTTAGAAAAAAAATCTCACGACCAACTACCAACAAAGTCGGTGCTTGGAAATCTTTACCATTCGTATGCATTGGGTAATGCTCCCCGTGATCTGCCCAATTCTCTGATTTCGGAGCAAGTTTCTAATAAAGAGATGCTGGATCAGCCTGAAGCACGCTTTGTGCTGGAAATCCACTATGGAACCAGCACGGATACCGAAGACGACTCTGCTTTTGATCTCCCGCTTACTTTCGAGCTAAATCAAAACTATCCCAACCCATTCAACCCAACCACAACCATCCAATATGGACTACCGGAATCAGCCACTATTCGTTTGGATGTGTTCAACATGTTAGGGCAGCGGGTAGCCACACTTGTAAACGGCGAGCAAACCGCAGGTTACCACAGCGTTCAATTTGATGGGCGAAGGCTGGCGAGTGGCGTGTACATCTATCGCTTGCAGACTGGAAAGCACGTATTTACTCAAAAAATGGTACTGGTAAAATAGTTGCACCTTATTAAAATCAAAGATGTCTGAATAGTTGAGTAATCGAATTTAACTTTTTTTGGACTGTAAAGTATTCGAAATACTTAACGTTCAGACATCAAAAAAAGTTAAACACGCTATATACTAAAAATCGATTTCTTTTTTTTCACGTTTCAACTTTCCGTCATTGTCAAACCCGGGTTGGTTTCGGCTCCGCTCAACCACCCGGTTGATATTTGTGAGTTGTTGGGGTTGGAGTGTTTTATTACCTCGAAACAAAAGCCCCTCTCCCGAAATACGTCTTTAATTCGTTGCATATTTGGTTGCCGGGTGGGTTTCGGCTCCGCTCAACCACCCGGTTGATATTTGTGAGTTGTTGGGGTTGGAGTGTTTTATTACCTCGAAACAAAAGCCCCTCTCCTGCCACCCAAATCGAACAAAACCTCCCCAGTATCTCAGGAGAGGGGTTGGGGAGAGGTCCACTCCCCATTTTGGGCTATCCGTGCTACACTTTGGTTAATCCGTGCTAACGGTCAACCTTCTTCTTGATGTACCTTAGTACTACGAATTGAGCGGTATCACCATAATCGATCGCAAAAATTTTGAACTACATAACAGACAAATAGCATGAAAATACATACCAATTCCAGAGCCATACTTTTTGCCACCTTGCTATGTATGTGCACCCTTGCGTTTGCACACACCGCCGTGGCCCAGCAAATTATTTATGTTAAGGCCGATGCCACCGGCGCCAATAACGGCAGTTCCTGGCAGGATGCCTTCACCCAGCTACAGCCTGCCATTAATGCGGCTTCTTCTACCGATCAGATTTGGGTAGCAGGCGGTACCTATTACCCGACCCAACAGCGTATTGCAGGCGTAAACCGCAGCCGCTCATTTGTGATACCCGACAATAAAGACGGACTGCGTATTTTCGGGGGGTTTGCCGGTACAGAAACGCAGCTTTCGCAGCGGGTAAATCCACAAGCCAATGTAAGCCGACTCTCCGGAGATGTGGATCAAAATGATAAACCACAAAATATATATATAGATAGCGATAGCACAGAAGTGGTACCGCACCCTCAAACCCTGCAGCCTACCGATCATTTAGTGATTTCCGTAATTGGGTATCCTTCCCTCATTTTTGATGGGACAAACGTGTTTAGTGTATTGGCACTAAACAATGGTATAACGCGGGAAACGGTATTTGATGGTTTTACGGTATCGGGCGGGCATACGGCTCAGCAAATGTTAGAACTAGTTGTGGAAAATCAAAATTTTTATAGTGGGGGCGGACTGAACTGTGCCGGATGCAGTGCCACCTTCCGGAATATGCGCTTCGAGGGTAACTATTCGATGACGTTGGGCGGGGGTGCTTCAGTGTATAATAACGGCAATCCGTTGTTTATTAATACAGTTTTTTATGGAAATACTGCCGGGGGCGCTATACCCAACAATTCAACTTCAAGTGACCTTCAATATTATTATGGAGCGGATTCGTTTGATTATGACGTTTTAGATGGAAGTGGTGGGGCTATGTACGTCGGTAGTGGGAGCTCGGCAGAAATCGTGAGCAGCACATTATTTGGGAATCTGGCCTGGAATAGTACTAATCAAGTTCATTCCGAAGGGAATTTGCAAATAAGGAACAGTATAATATGGGGACGGGATGGGCTTAATCACACTCAGATTAGCACTATCGATATAAGTTCAAGCAGTGGTTTTGTGCTAAACAGTGTGGTCGAAGCCAATTGCGTGGGCGGTATTGCCTGTGATCAGATAACCCAGTCCAACCCCATGCTTGATGCAGCCCTGAGGATTACCGCGAAGGCAAGCCCAGCGGTAAGTTTTGGTAATGTTTCGGCTTTACCCCACGATACCGACGATCTGAATGGTAACGGTGATACCACAGAACCCATACCCTATGATGCTGCCGGAAATCCAAGAATTGTATTTGGCACTACCGATGCCGGCGCCTTCGAAAGCCCGTTCGGAGGGGTTAAATCAAGTCCGGCGGCAGCGTCTCCGGGTCAGCAGGTGCAAATAACCTTACCGAATGCCAATACCATCACAAGTATCTCCATTAATGGATTACCGATAACAGAGTATGCCACACAAAGTAATAATCAGGTTTTACTAACGATTCCGGAAGGAGCCACAACCGGATTCATTAATATCGTTACACCTGAAGCAAGTTTTTCAAGTACGGAGCAACTGATTGTAACCCCTGGAAGTGGGGGTAAAGCGCTTAACAGCAACGGCGGATATGTACAAGTCCCTTCCCTTCAGGGTGCTTTAAGTGTTTCCTTCTGGGTGAACTTTGCCGCTGGCTTTGATTCTGAGGGCGCTATGATTTCCAAAGGCAGCGGCAGTAACTTCGACTGGGCTATTGAAAGAAATATTGACCCAGTTAACATTAATTCACTCAGACTCAGGATAACCGTTGAATCTCAAGAAGAGATATTAATGGCACCACAATCTATTTTACAGGATTCTGAATGGCGCTACGTAGTTGTAACTTTCAGTCCCGGAAACAGTAACAGCGTCAGGTTTTATATAGATGGAGTCAGTAGTTTTGGATCGTTCAGTTCTGCATACGAACCAATTAATTCCAGGAATGAGCCAATACGAATCGGTTCCGGCAGTGGCTTTGAGATTGATAATGTGATGTTTTGGAACCGGGCGCTGAGTATTGAGGAGATCAATAATTTGAACCGAAAGCACCTTAAGCATAACCCTCATGATCCGGAATCGAACGGTTTGGTTGCCAGCTACAGGTTCGATTCGGATAGCCCCGGCACCGCTTACGATTATGCAGGCAGGCAAAATGGCTCGTTTGTTGGCGGCGCTGTTCGTACGGAATATAGCGGTGCTCCTGTAGCTGCAGCAATAACAAACCCGGCAGGGCCGGCAGGGGCACAAATTGCCATCAGCCATTCCGATTATAAGGCATTTACCATAGGCAACCCTGCCGGAGAGTTAATACCCGCAACCCAGCCGGGAGAATCGTATGGATTTGATGTAGGAGGGGTAGGTCGCCGTAGCCCGGTTCACTGGGTGGTTGTTGCACCCGCTCAGCAATCTGCTACCACGGTCATCAATTTTTCGGATATTCCGGTATTGGATGGATCCCTTAAAGTCATTTACAGACCGTTTGCCGGCAGCCCATGGGTTCTGGCAGCGGGTAACTGGCTGCTTGATCCGGCGCTGCGCACCTTTACCTATACCGGCTCGCTGCCACCAGGTGAGTACAGTATTATTGATGCCTCTGTGGTAGAGCTTTTTGCGCTGGTGCGGCCGCATGTGCAAAACGCTGCTGCAGGCGAAGAGGTTCGCTTTGTTGTGGGGTTAATAAACAGCGGGAGCGATAATGCAACTGAAGCCTCAACGGTTGAGCTTGGTTTCCAGGGTCTGGAGAATATATCGATCACCGGCGGAGAGATGACGGGTTCAACATGGACTGTTGGAGAGCTCGCTGCCGGGGCCACTGCTGCGCTCGAAGTAACCGCCACCCGCTCGGCAGATGGAGAACCGGCAGGATTGAGTATTTCGGCCAATAACCCTTTCTTCAACATTCAGAACCCAAACCGTACCGGGCAGGTCTTTGAACCCGTTTACGAAACGGGGCAACATATAGCAAATTTAGGTAGACTAACAAGTCAGCGCAACCCTGATTTGTTAGGCTTGCGTAATTCTGATTTCACGATTGAAGGATGGATTAGAGTAACTGGTACTGGTGTATTTAATAATCCCATTCTTTCTCAGTTAAGTACTACCAACACCAATACGCTGCGTATAGGTAGGCTGAAAAATAATCGGCTATCAATGGAGTTCAATGGGAGCCGTATAGATACCGAAGCTACTATTGATAGCCACATCTGGTATCACCTCGCATTTACGTATAATAAAACTACCGGGGAACGTAAAATATTTATAGACGGTCAGCAGGAAGCATCCGATGTTACCGGGGTAGGCCCCATCACACTGGATATACCGATAACCATCAGTTACTGGAATAATGCAGATAACAGACATAACCAAGATTTTTTAATTGGTGACATGCACAATCTTCGATTTTGGAACGTACCGCTGTCTCGTTCAGAAATTCTGGAGCGTATGCATCAGCAGATTCCCGATAACGATCCGCTCGTTGAGGCATTAACAGCAGATTTTAGGTTTACCGAGGGCAGCGGATCCTTAGTTTTCGACTACGCGGGAGGCAACCTGTTAATACCTGTTAAATCCCCAACCTGGAATGCGCGTGGCGGGGTGCTTTTTGGCACCGAAAGTGCCGTGGCGGCTGTTGACTCGCCGGCTACAGCAGGGGTGGCCGGTGCTTCAATAACAGCATCACAGGTATCTGTAAATGAAGTGATTCTTCATATATCCGGCCGGCCCGACGGTCCCGACCGAACACCTGCTAATGTCGGCGAATCGTATGTTGCCGAAATTGCAGAACTGGTTACGGGCCGACCAAATGTAACATGGAGTCTCAAAAATACCCGTGGTGCTACACCGCAACTGGATCTCGAACTGGCCTACGGAGCGCTCAGCCTGGCTGATGATAACCCGCAACGACTGTATGTGATTCATAGAGCCGGTCCGGATCAGGACTGGAGTTTTGACTCATCCTGGACTCATCATCCCGGCACCAAAACCTTTACGCGCTCCGGAACCGTGCAGCCGGGCGAGTACAGCGTCATCTCTATCCCTACAGCCAACCTGAGTCTTGGAATGGAGCTGATCAGTATTGGTTCCCCAAATGAAGACAGTTTCGAACTCCGGTTTACAGCTACCAACACAGGCGTTGACTCCCCAACCGAAACAACCGTAACCACGCTTGCCAGCAATCTTGACGGATTCTCAAATCTGGAAGCGGACGGTCCTGGTTTCAATCCCCAAACCCTAAGCTGGACAATTGATGAACTCGCAACTGGAGAAACGAAAACCCTCACCATAAGTGGTAGTCTCACTAATAATATCCCCGTTACCCTCGAATCGACATTATCCGGATCGGGCGTATTTAATCTATCTTCTGCAGAAAGCCTGACGGGCAGGCAGCTTATTTCCAAAGCGCCCTACGCCTCCGGATCATCCCTGCTTTTAGATCGCGAGCTCAATACCGGTGCCAATGGGAATCAACTGGGTTTAGTTAACAGCAGCTTCACCGTTGAAGCCTGGATAAATCCATCTGTTATTTCTGGTGATCAAACCATACTTGGGCAAAATGGTGGTGAACTTTCGCGAACACTACACTTAATTCTGCGAAACGGCAGAATACACATGGGTTTTTTCGGGGATGACTTAACCGGTCAGACCGATGTGCCGGCCAACACTTGGTCGCACGTGGCTTATACCTATGATGTAGCAACCAATACCCGTGTGGTGTACCTGAATGGAGTTGCCGATGGTTCCAATAATGCGGCCGGACCATTTCTGGGTGAGGGCAATGTCTATATAGGAAAATGGAATAATGAGAATTATTTCAACGGTCGTATGGAGGAGCTACGTATTTGGAATTCGGTTCGCTCGCCTGAGGAAATCCGCCAAAACATGCATCGAACTATCTCCATGACCGAGCCGGATTACGAAAAACTTACGGCCTACTACCGTTTTGATGATGGTACAGGCACCGTTGCTCACGATTTGCGGAACGGATTTCATGCCGAATTCGCGGGCGCGTCGGTTTGGGAAGCAAGCCCGGTTCCATTGGGTCAGCAGTCTGGTGTGGTAGAAGTGGAAACAACCGGAGGCTTGGGAGATGCAGGCAGTCGCATTGAATTATCGAATTTAACCGGTAGCTCCGCAAAACTTTTCACCTACGGTCGCTTTGATGCCCCTCTTCGTACCGCTGATAATTCCAATGATGTGTTTACCGGTTTGGTGAATGAAGGCATTGAAGCCCGAACCGCGAAGGTGTGGGGAATTCAGGCTTCCGGAGAACCCTCTGCTACGGTAAGCATAAGCTTCAGTGATTTGGATGATGAGTCTAACATCCTCCAATCACCCGGACTCATTTTCCGGCCTGACAACAACGCTCCATGGCAACTGCTCCCTGATAGCCTATGGATTAAGAATACGGCACAAAAAACCTTCACATACACCGGATCACTCGAATCAGGTGAATATGCGATGGCGGCGTTTCCATTTTTGACTTCATCCTATGCTGCGGGTACTGCCGGTTGGCGTATGATTGGTTCACCGGGACCATTTGCCCGCTACTCCAATGTGTTGTCAAAAACCTGGACACAAGGGTTTCCGGGCGCGTCACAGAGTGAAAACGGGACATCAAATGTATTTTTCTATGATGAAGCAACCAGAAACTGGATGCCACCATCATCCATCACCAATATATTCGGTACCAATTCTGACTTCGGTGTTTCATCAAGTACAAAAGCCGTTCTGATGTATTTCTTCGAAAATCAATTCCCCTATCAGGTGCAGTATTCAGGGGTTTTAAACACACAGGAAGTGGTATTAGAACTGGGTGCAACGGTTCTTGAGTCTGATGACGGAAATCAAGGATGGCACCTGATTTCCAATCCCTATCCTTTCCCTATCGATTGGACTAAAGTTGTGGCCGACGGATTGAATAATGTGGCTCCACCCATTTTTGTGTACGATGCAAACACCTTTACGGGATTTGGGGGATATCGCGTTCATTATGGTTTCAACATCCCAAGTTTACCCGGTGATATAATGCATGATGGAATCATTCCTCCGTTTCAGGCATTTTTCATCCGAACAGCGCAAATCGATGGAACAAGTGGTACGCTTACCTTCAAGCCGACCCATCAGGCCACTACCGGAGATGGTCAACTTTATGATGCTCCGGAAGATCCATCAACCACCGATCAGAAATACTTGCTACTATCTGTGAAGAATCAGCAAACAAATGTGGCGCAGACAAGCTTGTTGGACATTGCAACGGGCGAAAAAATCGATACCCTGGAAGTTGGTCAGCCGGTAGCGCTGGTGCATGATGATATGCTTTTTGGAATTCAAAACTCGTCTGCGGAAGCATTGTCGAAATTATCAATGACAATGGAGTATGGCAAAGAATACACCCTGCCGGTCGTCTTCAATGCGCCCCAATCCGGCACGTACGAGTTCAGCATTCCATCTATTGAAAACTGGAAGCACGGACGTGTGACATTAACGGATCACGAAACAGGACAGGTGATTGTTATAAATGAAGATGTAGCCTATAAATTTGAGTATATTGCAGATGAACTGAAGACATTATCAGCCGGAAAATCAATGCAAAAAATGGATCAAATAACGGCTCGAAAATCAAATCACTATGAGGTTACACCTCCGCCATCGACAACGTTAAAAAACGTGTTACTGGATTCGGATCCTGCAGTCAATCCCAGGTTCTCCATAACGATAGCATTTACCGAATACGTAGAAGAAAACTCGGTTGACATCCCCCTGGAATTTGAATTACGTCAAAACTATCCCAACCCATTCAACCCAACCACAACCATCCAATATGGACTACCGGAAGCAGCCACTATTCGTTTGGATGTATTCAATATGCTGGGTCAGCGCGTCGCAACCTTGGTAAACGGCGAGCAAACCGCAGGTTACCACAGCGTTCAATTTGATGGGCGGAGGTTAGCGAGTGGCGTGTACATCTATCGCTTGCAGACTGGAAAGCACGTATTTACTCAAAAAATGGTACTGGTAAAATAGTTGCACCTTATTATTATTCAAGATGTCTAAAGACCTGAGTTCGATTGTAAATAGAAGGTAATATCCACCTCTACTGTTTTTTATTTAACCACTGAGGGCACAGAGGAGAACGCAGAGTTACACAGAGTTTAAATCACTACGCTCGATACACAAAGAAAAAAACTCTGTGTAACTCTATTCAAACACTGTGTAACTCGGCGGTTAAACAAGAAACAGTTATCTATTCCTTTTTGATTGTATCCAATTCCCAATCCCCATAACTCCATAAAAAAGCAAAAATGCAGCAATAGCTGTATTCACAAAAAATGGGTTAGACAGAATGATTAGGCCGAAGATGAAAGCTATGATACCCAGGAATGTGAGTCCGCCTGACATAATCGTGCCGAAGGCTAGAATCAGCAGGAAAACGGCAAAGGCGTATGGAATGAAGACAGGGTAAGCGAAAATAAAGATTCCGGCAACAATGGCCACCGCACCAATAAAAGTGGCAGAACGAAATAGTAAATAAACAATACCCGTGGCAATCAGGTAGGCTGCGATAATGGTGGTTAGAAATTCCGGCCAAACTAATGTAAAAGCACCGGTGAGTAAAGCTACTAATCCGTTAATAAGGCGTCTATTCGGGTTTTCATTTTTGATTTCAACAAAAAACTGTTGCATAAAACGAGGTATTAATTGTTCAGGATTTTACGGGTACTCACAACAAATAAACATCGAGTAAATTTCCATCCTCATGTATAAATGTTGAATCGATTAATTCAGGATTCAAAATGAATACTGTTTTCTTCGTTCAAAAGTGTGTTTGAAAGACGGACAATAATGATACCATGTTTACCACTATGCAAATATAACATGTTTTTAATGTCATATTGCCGTTATAGCCGTATTTTGTGCGCTTAATCAACATTTTGAATGAAAACGGAAACCATACATACCGCTGGCGAGGAAGAAACTATCGCAGCTGGACGAACTTTTGCTGAAGAGTTAGGCCCGGGGGATGTGGTATGTTTGCATGGGGACCTTGGTGCCGGTAAAACACATTTTATTAAAGGAATAGCTTCGTTTTTTGGGATTTCTGAACGGGATGTCAGCTCGCCAACATTTGTGCTGATTCAGGAATACCCGGGAGATTTACCTGTGTATCATTTTGATGCTTATCGGTTAGAATCAGAAAAAGATGCCAAAGCCATAGGCACCGAAGATTATTTGTATGGCGATGGTATCAGTTTGATTGAATGGCCGGAAAAAATGGGAACGCTCATCCCCGATTATGCTATTCACATTACAATTGAAAAGACCGGACCACTTTCCAGAACCATTCGAATAGTTAAGCCCGGTTGATATGTTTATTTTGTAGCCCTAATGAAAAAAGAAAAACTTCCATACCGAATTGAACGCCTGCCGGTTATTTACCCGTACCACCGGAGAGCCAATAATTTTATAAATGTTGGCGATTTGGTGTATTATGGACCCTGCCCCGAGTTTTATGGTATAGGCGAGGTACTTAATGTTGTAGATCGGTTTTGTATCGTTGATTTTCGAGGTACAGGTTCGCTCTCCATCCATAAAGACGCCATGGAACTCAAATACTTGATTCCGATTCATAAGCTGAATTTATCTCATATTTTGATGGAAGTGTGAGTATAATTAAATATCTGTGAAAATCAGTTCAATCTGCTAAATCAGTGTTCTATACAGTCTGTTTTTGGCACCTTTTCGGAATGTATTTCATGAGATTTTCATCCTACTAATGCTTATTTTGAAATTCTATATGAAATTAGGAAAATAAACCGAGTGACTCCGTTTATTTAATTCAAGGGATGATGGCTCGACCTCAAAATCCCCTTAAAGTATTAGTCAGAATTGTTAATTAAAATTTCCGGTATCCAACTATGAGCAACAACAAAAATTACCTGGGCAGCCGCTCAACAATGGAAACAAAAAGTGGCCCAGCCGTTATTTACCGGCTCGATGCGCTTGAAAAAGCCGGGTTGGGAAATATTAGCCGCCTCCCATTTTCCATTAAAGTATTACTTGAAGCCGTACTTCGTGAGTATGATGATTATGTGGTCAGAGAAGAAGACATCAAAAACCTGGCCGCTTACGATCCAAAAAATCCCATTGAAGCTGAAATCCCGTTTAAGCCCGCTCGTGTGGTGCTTCAGGATTTTACCGGCGTTCCCGCTGTTGTTGATTTGGCGGCATTACGCTCAGCTATGGCTGTTGCCGGCGGTGATCCCCAAAAAATTAATCCGGTAGTTCCCGTAGATTTGGTGATTGACCACTCTGTTCAGGTGGATACTTTCGGACAGGAATTCGCTTTTATGTTCAATAAACAAAAAGAATTTGAGCGTAATCGTGAGCGTTACGAATTCCTGCGCTGGGGACAAAAAGCTTTTAAAAACTTCTCAGTGGTACCACCGGCACGGGGAATTGTGCATCAGGTGAATCTGGAATATCTCGCAAAAGGCGTTTGGAGCCGTGAAGAAAATGGCGAACGTATCATTTATCCGGATTCATTAGTAGGAACCGATTCACACACAACTATGATTAACGGCCTCGGAATCGTTGGTTGGGGCGTTGGCGGAATCGAAGCGGAAGCCGTCATGCTTGGTCAGCCAATCTATATGTTGATTCCTGAGGTTGTCGGTTTCAAAGTAACCGGAAAAATGCCGGAAGGTGCCACCGCAACGGACTTAACCCTTACTGTTACACAAATGCTTCGCAAAAAAGGTGTGGTTGGCAAATTTGTTGAATTTTATGGGGATGGACTCTCAAGCATGAGTCTGCCCGATCGTGCAACCATTGCAAACATGGCTCCGGAATATGGCGCAACGGTTGGATTTTTCCCAATTGATAAGGAATCACTTCGCTATATGGAGCGCACCGGTCGCGATGCTGAATTGGTTGATACGGTTGAGAACTATTGCAAAATACAGGGACTTTTCCGCACCGACGGTATGCCTGATCCTGTTTTCAGCGATACGCTTCATCTGGATCTTTCAACAATCGAGACCTCACTTGCCGGGCCAAAACGTCCACAGGATCGTGTTACCTTAAAAGACATGAAAAATGAGTTCAACAAGTCATTAATCAGTAAAGAGGCAACCAGTGGTTTTGCACTTACTCAGGAAGCCCTGGCCAATAAAGGAACCTATCAAAATGGCCAAACTATTGAAATGAAGCATGGGGATGTCGTTATCGCAGCGATTACTTCCTGCACGAACACATCCAATCCATCGGTAATGTTGGGCGCCGGAATTCTGGCGAAAAAAGCGAATGAGCGCGGACTAAAAGTACCGGCTTATGTGAAAACATCACTGGCTCCCGGTTCACGTGTGGTTACCGAATATCTGGATGAAGCCAACCTTACTGTTGAGCTCAATAATTTAGGATTTAACCTCGTGGGTTACGGATGCACAACCTGTATTGGAAACTCCGGTCCACTTCCCGAACCGGTAGAAAAAGCCATTAATGATGGTGAATTGATCGTTGCCGGTGTTCTTTCAGGAAACAGAAATTTTGAAGGGCGCATCCACCAAAATGTGAAAGCAAACTATTTGGCTTCGCCACCGTTGGTTGTTGCCTACGCACTCGCCGGAACCGTTGATATTGACCTGGTAAATGAGCCAATCGGTAAAGATAAAAACGGAAAAGAGGTCTTTTTGAAAGAAATATGGCCAACTACCGAAGAAATTTTTGAGCATCTCGATAATGCGGTTCGTCCCGATTTATTCCACAAAATGTATGATGGCATTGCCGATTCCAACGAAGAATGGAACAACATTCCGATTACCGGCGGTGCACTATTCGAGTGGGATGAAAAATCAACCTACATTCAGGAGCCGCCGTTTTTTGTGGATTTAACTCCTGAACCGGAAGCCATCAAAGGTATTAAAGATGCGCGCGTTTTGGTGAAAGTTGGGGATTCTATTACCACAGATCACATTTCACCGGCGGGTTCCATCAAAGCGGATTCACCGGCAGGATTTTATCTGGTAAGCAATGGCGTAGAGAAAATTGATTTCAACTCTTACGGTTCACGTCGTGGAAATGACCGGGTGATGACCCGAGGAACCTTCGCGAATGTCCGCCTGAAAAACCAACTGGCACCGGGAACCGAAGGTGGCTTTACCACCTATTTCCCAACCGGTGAAGTTCGTTTTATTTATGATGCATCCATGGATTATCAAAAAAATGGAACGCCATTGATTGTCCTGGCCGGTAAAGAATACGGAACCGGTTCTTCCCGAGATTGGGCGGCGAAAGGAACCTATCTGCTTGGCGTAAAAGCGGTAATAGCTGAATCATTTGAACGGATTCACCGCTCGAATTTGGTTGGAATGGGTGTGCTCCCGCTTCAATTTGAAGCAGGTACAAATGCCGATTCACTCGGCCTGAAAGGCGATGAAGTTTTCACCATCGCACTTGATGACAACGTAAAACCGAAGCAGGAAATCATGGTAAAAGTCAAAACTGCCGACGGAAACGAAATCGAATTCAAAACCGTTTGCAGAATTGATACGCCAGTTGAGGTGGATTATTACCGAAATGGTGGTATCTTACAAACAGTTCTTCGGAAGTTTATGAAGGACTAACAGAATAAGAAACGAAAACTAAATTATGTAGTGGCTTCACTACTTGCACTTGAGAAGGCTTCCTCTGAAAAGATGGAAGCCTTTTCGGTTTTATAGGGCTATGTTTTGTTATATGATAAAACTTACCTTGTAAACTGTTTCGTATTGTTCGAATAATTCGAATAATTCATATATTGTACGAAACGCAAAAAAACTACGCTACTATGGCAAACCCAACGATCACTGACCAAGACCTTGCAAAACGTTCTTTAAAGAGCTTTCGTAAACTTTCAAAGCTTTACAAAAACAACGCAAAAACGATTGAATGTGCGGTTAAAGAGGATGGTACGGTATTTCAACTTCCAGTGTCTGTGTTAGGCAATATTGAAACTATTCTGAGAAATCTAGCTGAGGGGAAAAACTCCGAAATTCTCAGTGAAGCTCAATATTTGACTACACAACAAGCCGCTGATTATTTAGATGTTTCGCGGCCTTTTGTCATTCGGTTACTAGAATCCGGCAAAATACCCTTTAAAAAAGTAGGTCGACACCGCAGGGTGCTGTTCTCCGAACTCAAAAACTACGAGGAGAAACAGCAACAAATAGCGTTGCAAAAACTTAAGAAACTTACCGAAGAGTCCCAACTTCTGAATTTGTACTAACTTTCCATGCGCAAAATTGTTATTCCGGATGCGTGTGTTTTGTGCCCGGCTAACCTTCTCGAAAATCTGCTATAGCGGAACAATTTTGTTACATAGTAGCATACGCTAAAACCCAATCAACCGTTTTTCCCACACACGTCACAATGAGCTTATGCGTTATCTAACCGATACGCTTCTTTCTATATCACTTCGTCCTTTTAGTACTTCGACTTGTTCACACCAATAACGAAGTGTCAGGACTGGTTGAATGACCCGGGTTACGCATTTACAATTCTATGGAAATGATCACACATTATTATTTGAAGATTATTTACGCTCCGATTCTTTTGGGCTTGATGATAGCTTTTTTCCCTTATCAGGTATTTTGCTCGGAAGCCGATTTTATCCATGAGAATAAACCAAATGATGGCATTCAATTACTTCTGCACAAACCCTTTATTAAAGATGCACAAACGGCGATTGATCAGGCCTACAATTTCGAATTTGAAGCTGCCATCCAAACATTAGAACCCTGGAAGCGTGCTTATCCGGAAAGTCCCATTTGGCCCTTTTGGGAGGCTCTACCCATTTGGTGGGAAATCTTAAAAGATTTAGAAACTGAAGCTTATGATGAACCTTTCATCAAACAAATGGAAAAAGTGGATGTTCAGGTGGATAAACAGCTGAGAAAAGATCGTACACATGCTGATGCTTTGGTCATAAAGGCACTTACCAATGGTTTTTTATCGCGGCTTTATTCCAATCGCGAATCGTGGTACAAAAGCCTGACCCACGCAAGGATTTCCATGAATATTCTGTTTAATCTGGAGCGCTTGTATCCTGAAATCGCAGATGTTCAATTCGGATTAGGGCTGTACGATTACTTTGCTGCCCACCTAACAGAAGAGTATTCGATTGTGAGAGCTTTTTCATGGATGATACCGAATGGTGATAAAGAAATGGGATTAGAACGGTTAAAAAGAGCAGCCGATGAGTCTGTGTTTCTGAAACCGGAAGCTACCTATTTTCTCGGACACATCTATTTGCACTATGAAAATGAATATACTCAAGCTTTGAATAACTTAACCGGTTTAACGGCGAAGTTTCCGGAAAATACATTTTTTCAACGGTTGCTAATTCGGACGTATGTGCGAAACAGACGTTACGAGAAGGCGGTTTTGCTGATTGAAGAACTGACTGAAAAGTATGCGGATTCAGAGCAAGAATATGCATTATTGGAGGAAATGTACACCGTTCGAGGGAATATTTATTTTCGTATGTTTGATTTTTCAAACGCTGAAAAGGAATATCTGAACGCGCTCTCACTTGAAAACAGTTTTCCGAATGCTCACAAGCGCCACCGGATGACGGAAGCGCGTTATCGTTTGGCGCAGATTTACCTCCAAAGCAACAGAACCGTTGAAGCCCAAAATCAATTTCAAATTATCGTTCGAAATCGTCCGGATTCAAAGTATTTTGACCAAGCGAGGGATGCTTTGAAGAAGTTGAAAAAGAATGGTTGAATCATTTCATTTTTTCTAAAATAAAGAGTCAAATATTTATGCCTTTTACTGTTTCAATTTTACTTTTCCCGGATGTTGAGCTACTAGATGCAGCGGGTCCGTATGAGGTTTTCAGCACTCTGAATCTGTTGAATTCTGATGAACAGGTCGTAGTGACCACCTTTGCGAGAAACAAGGGGCCGGTCAAAACGGCAAATGGAATGACAATTTATGCGGATGAATCATTTGATCACCTTAAAGTTGCTGATTTGCTCATTCTGCCTGGTGGAACCGGAACCCGTTCGTTATGTGCTGATGCTGATTTTATTAAACACTTTAAGAAATGGTGTTCGGAGTCAAAGGTTGTGCTTTCAGTGTGTACCGGCGCAAGGGTTCTTGCTAAAGCGGGATTGTTAGATGGACTCACGGCCACAACGCATCATTCGGCTATTGACGAACTTCGTAAAATCGCTCCAATCACAACTGTTGTTGATGATAAACGGTTTATTGATAATGGTAAATTTGTAATTGCCGCCGGCGTAAGCTCCGGGATAGATGCGTCACTTTATATTATAAAGCAACAATTCGGTGCTAATACTGCACAAGAAATCGCGCGCTATATTGAATGGAAATCTGAGCATGATTTTTCAACTTCGCCTTGCTAACAAGAAAATTTATTGGTGAATAATCCGGATTAACTTTTAAGTCAAGTTAAAATAGTTGTCTTAGTGCCTTTTTGACTTTTGGTACTAAATTCAAATTTGTTCACACGAATCATGTCCCGATTAGCTATTTCAATGCATTCAAAATCCCATTAGATACATCCATTATGGACTTGGCATGTTCAAAATGATACGCTAACGGCCCCAAAGCAACTAAGGGAACCGGATTCAAAGTGTGTGTTTTTATGGAAAGATCTTCCAGGTTGCCATGATCACTGCAAAGCACAATTGTATGAGCAAGATTTTTTTCAATTAACGGGTTTAAAACCTGATCTAACCGGTTTAGTACATCCTGCGCAAAATGTACCTGCTGATTATGCCCGGCTTTATCAGTCAGATAGTATTCCATGAGAATTAAATCGTGCTCATCTGACATACCCAAGATGATATCTGCAACAGAATTACCATCTCTTTCGGGTAAATCGATACCCAGATTTTTTTTCCAATAATCACCAAAAAACTCAGCCGTTACAGCTGTTCCATTCCAAACATCCCGGGTGCTTTTGAGTTCAAGTCCTGCACTTTTAACCATTAATGTTGAACAACTCCAGCGATTTATTTTTCTTGATCGTTCGAAAAAAACAGGAGGATAAGCATTTAAGAATGCAGGACGTAAACCCATTTTTAATGTTTTATGGAATAAACTTTCCGATTGTAAGTAGGGTTTTATCCCCGAATGCGGGTAAGGGCCAAAATGCTTGCCGATGTGCTTGGCTGCATTTATTCCTGTAAACAGAGCGGTTTGTCCGGTTCCACTTTGAGGCAATCCTTCCACACCAAGTCGTGCGTCAACAGGTTTAAAAATGTGATCTTTTTGTTGGATTGATAAAGCTGAACTATCTGCAAAACGGCTTCCTGTCAGCTTTTCAAAAGATGGATAAAAATGCATACTGAAAGGGTTGTGCTCTGACGGTTCTCCCAATCCAATACCATCCACAAAAATGAATATAACGGCCATTGTTTATTTATCAAGGATGATAGTAACCGGTCCGTCATTGGTTAGCTTCACATCCATCATAGCGGCAAAAATCCCGGTTTCAATTTTTAAATTGGATGAGGATTTAAGATAGCGTACAAAATCATCGTATAATTTTTCAGCCAATTCCGGTGAAGCTGATTCAATGAAACTGGGTCGGGTTCCTTTTCTAACATCTCCGTACAAAGTAAATTGAGATACAACCAGGATTCCGCCATTCACATCCTGTACAGATCGATTCATTTTTTGATGTTCATCATGAAAAATGCGCAAGCGGATGATTTTATCGGCCATCCATTTTACTTGTTCATCGCTATCATTTGTGTGAATACCGAGTAACACCAAAAGGCCATGTCTGATAGCACCGGTGATAATCCCGTCAACGGTTACACTTGCTTCCGATACTCGTTGAATAACTGCGCGCATAGAGCTTTAGTTTGATTAATTCTTTATTTCCTGTCATAAAATAAAGAATTGAAGCTGTAGATGTAATTTTTTCTATACCGATTATTATTTCACTTTATCGGCCGGGCCCTCTTCGTTCACGATGCTCATGCCTTCTTCGGCGTTCCATCATAGCCTTCCGGCTAAATCGATTTTCAAATTCCTGTAGTTGCTCAGGACTCAGTATCTCTTCCAAACGGCTCATTAAATGTTGATGTTCCTTTTCCAAATTTTCTTCTAATTCATCTTGTGATTCCCTTACTATTTGACGACCGGAAAGCCTGCTTTCATGCAGGGTTTTGAAAAAAGCTTCTTCCTGTTGCTCGTCAAGGTCTAATTGTTCAATCATCCAGTTCCGTAAGCGCTCCCCAGGATTTCCCTGATCATTTTGGCCGAATCGGGGAATTCTATCATCAGGTTTATTATTAAAAAAAGCATGTTTCCCAATGAAAAATCCGGAAGCAGCTCCCATCAAAAATACAGTTACAAAAGCGATTAGTACCAGAAAATGCGTTTTTTTCATCCTATTCTTCTCCGTTTTCATAAAGTTCAGGATAGTCAAGCGGTGTAACATGTGTAAGGGTAAGTTCATCATCCTGAGTATGCAACCATTCCAGAACCGTATCATCTGTAAGTGTTGGTTGTGTTTCGATTCCAAAACGAGCAATTCCTGCCAATACAACTGCTGCGATACCGGCAGCCATTAAATAGCGGGGCAACCAGTGTAGCGCCACTGTTGTGAAATCAGAAAACCAAAAAGCTCGAATTTTTTCTAACTCAGCGGCATCAGGTTCTGTAAGCGGGAAAGCAACGGATAAATCAACAGGCGATTGGATGAGTTTCCAGGCTTCAAGTAAATCCGGATGGTATTCCAATTCAGATTTTAGTTGATTGAGTTCATTTTCAGAAAGCAAACCATCAAGAGCTTCTGTAATTTTTATTTCAAGTTGCTCGCGGTTCATGGAGTGTACCCCAATTTTATAAGTTCTTTTTTTAGTTGTAATCGCGCACGAAATAATCGGCTTTTGACCGTTCCTTCTCGTTGTTCGGTAGCTTCTGCAATTTCATCATATTGCAATCCCTGCAAATCTTTCATTACAATAAGGATACGCAGCTCGTCATCTAATTTTGCCAGCGCTTTCTTCAATAAAAGGTTAGATTCTCTTTGATCAACATCCGGATTTATACTCCCGTCTTCAAAAAGGGATTCATCATAAGGAGTGTCAATGATTGTACCAACATTTCGTTTGATTTTACGCATGGCATCAATGCAGGTATTTCGGGCAATTCGATAAAGCCACGTGTACACTGATGAGGCACCTTCAAAAGTATGTTTATATTTATAGGCTTTAAGAAAGGTTTCCTGAGTGAGGTCGGATGGATCGAGGCCGGTTCCGGATGTATAAGCCGCTATAGCCTGGTAAACCCTGCTGTAGTACAGATGGAGTTGTTTATCCATACGCTCATCAATACCAGCAGCCTTTTGAGCTGTAGCGGATGTTCGTTCTGCTCGCACGGATTCTATCATACTAAAGAGAGTGGATATTTCAGATGAAAATGGTATGGCTGGGTTTTCGTACATCTTACATAAAAGGATAATCAATTCAAAAAAAGATGGTTCCGATGTTTGACCACCGGAACCATTATGATGCATTCTATAAGTTGTTAATTTCTACCTGGTTTATTCAGGCGATAATCACCACGGTCACCACGCTGTCCACTATTCCCTTTCATTCCGCGTTCTCCTCTGCGACCGTCTAACATTGGATGCATTTTTGCCCATTCACCTAACCAGGCTTTATATTCATCATCACTCAGGATTGATTTAAGCTCATTTTCGAAATCTCGACGTGCTTCCAAACGCTCAATTCGTGATTCGGTATCCGGACGGACTGCCTGCCGATTCTGACGAAAATCCTTTGTTTTTTCAAGGTGATTCATCACCACTTTTTGAACATTCTCCTTTTTGGATGCTGTTAATCCTACTTCTTCTGAAATGGCATCGGCCTGTGCACGCATCATATATGTGTGGGCTTCAAGCCTGTTTTCACGCGCCATCTGCATGTTCGATTCAAAGGTACGCATTTGCTCAGGTGTAAGAAGCTCTTTGATTTGGGATTGAAGGTCTGTTTGTGCTTCAACCCGTTTTTCTCGGTTCTCTACCCTTGCTCCACGGCTCATATTGTTTCGGGCTTCTCTCATCTCAGCCCTGTGCTCGGCCATTAATGTAGCGATGTTTATTTTTTGTTCTTCTGAGAGATTCATGTTATCCGCATAAAGTAACCCGATTTGTAAACCGGGGTTTTGCTGAATACCACGTTGCTGCGCAAATAAATCAACTGTAGTTGAAAAAGCTATCAAAAAGATAACGGTTAGAATGATATGTTGTGTTTTCATGATTTTTTGGATTTGGATGACTGTTTCCGTTGTATCTGTGATTTTAGACGAAAAGCATTCAAATCCGTTCACGTATATCTTAGAAATCTGTTGTTGTTGATTTATTGACTGTAGTAAAGTGAAATCGAATTATAAGAATTTGGTTTACATCCGGTGCAGTATTTGCACCAAGGGTCAAATGTGCGAAGAAAAACCTATAAATAAAGACAAGTACTTGAAGACATTTTGTCCAGATGGTCAGCGGCATAGATAGTGCACATTTTTTTAAAGAAGTAATTCTCATTTGAATAATAATCAATGTTTGAAAGAGCATAACATGACACTATATTCACAAAACCTTCGAAATTAATTGTTGATTCAAACTTTATTATTTGGATAGATATCAAGACTTGTATTTATGAAAAATCGTTTTCATGTAGCGATAATCGGATATGGAAAGTCCGGTAAATATATTCACGCACCGCTGATTGATGCTTGTGATGGAATGAAATTACATGCCGTCTTGAAACGTTCTGGCCCCGATACATTGCCTGAACGACCCGGTGTGCGGGTCTATAGAAACGTGGAGTCGCTACTTGTTGATGCGCAAGTAGATATTTGTGTGATTACTACACCGAATCATCTTCATTTTCCATTGGCTCGAAAAGCCTTACTGGCCGGCAAGCATGTGGTAATTGACAAACCGTTTACAGTTACTACAGAGGAGGCCAATAGCCTTATTCAATTGGCCCACAGACAAAAGCGAATTCTTACGATTTTCCAAAATCGACGGTGGGATGGAGATTTTTTAACGATTAAAAAACTGATACGTGAAAAAGCGGTGGGTAATTTGGTAGAAGTAGAGTCTCGTTTCGATCGTTTTCGAAGCGTGTTAAAACCGGATGCCTGGAAAGAACAAGACTTGCCGGGCAGTGGAATTTTATATGATCTCGGTCCTCATCTTATTGATCAGGCTATTCAGTTGTTTGGAAAGCCTGATTCCATATTTGCAGTTCAGCGCTCCCAAAGAGGTGGAAAAACAGATGATTTTTTTGAACTTCTTTTGAATTATGAAACTGTTTTGGTGAGGCTCCGTGCCGGCATGTTGGTGTTAGATGAATCGCCGCGTTTTGTGATTCGGGGTGATAAAGGAGCATTTGTCAAATATGGAATGGATCCGCAGGAATCGGCTCTGGCGAGTGGCATATCACCAAAGGATAAAAACTGGGGAAAAGAACCGCTGGTAAGCTATGGACAGCTCATCACCCTTGAATCCGGTAATACGATAACCAAAAGCATTCCAACCGAAGCTGGCGTCTATACAGTTTTTTATGAGAATCTGAAACAAACCCTCCTCGGAGAAGACACGTTGCTTGTGCCTGCTGAACAAGCCCTTCAAACTATCACGCTCATCGATAAAGCTATTGAAAGCGCAAAAACGGGCAAAATAACGGTTTTGCAAAGCCTTTTATGAATATATCTTTACAATTGATGGCGATTTATCCTGAATCATGTATCAATCAAAAAAACAACATCAGAGCAACAGTTGTTTGTTTAGTACTAAATAGGCATTTTGTTGATTCACAAACTGCAAACATCAAAATATTTCCGGATGGATACTATTCGAATTGGCGTTATTACTTCTTCTGATCGTGCAAGTGCAGGAACCTATGAAGATAAATCGGGTCCGGCTATTAAGGCTTATTTTAGTGAAAGACTCGCAAATACCATTCAGTGGTCTTATGAGGTTATTCCAGACGATTTCGAACGTATCAAAAGCACACTAAAAAACATGAGCGATAAAGAAGCATGTACGCTTATTTGTATTACGGGTGGAACCGGCCCTGCTCCCCGCGACGTAACCCCTGAAGCAACAGAGGCGGTTTGCGAAAAAATGCTTCCGGGTTTCGGTGAACAAATGCGTTTGGTTTCTTTGCAATATGTCCCCACGGCCATATTATCAAGGCAAACAGCCGGAATCAGAGGACAATCGCTTATCATCAATATTCCAGGAAAACCAAAAGCGATTGCTGAATGCATGGAAGCTGTCATTGAAGCGATACCATACGGAGTGGATTTGATTGGTGGCCCAAGAATTGAATTTGCTCCATCCCATAAAAAAGCATTTCGTCCGGGCAATTCCTGATTTAACCCGGATTATTCACCAAAAAATAGCACTTCGTGGGAATCGCTTCGCTGGGTACGTAGTGGGCAAGGCGAAGAAATAAAACCTACCAATGAGTTACATACAGAATAATGATAGTTGTAGCATATTCGTATTCTTAAATTCACTGTTCTCTCCGAATTATGAATCAAATTCAGGTTAAAATAATTTGATATTGTATTTTATATGTTGATGCTTTGTGTATTTTGTACATCAATAAACTGAATGGATGTCAGTGTTTTCTTTAAAAATTCGAACGTAATACTTGAACCAACTACATGAATAACAAGAATGAATTTGTTCCTGAATGGGCAATGGGTATAATTTGGTATCAAATTTTTCCGGAGCGTTTTCGCAACGGAGACAAAACGAATGATCCAAAGCTTGCGGATCAGTTAAATTCCTGGCCACACAATCAAGCCGCTCCCTATCAGATCCACCCATGGGAAAGTGATTGGTACACGCGTCAGCCCTATGAGCTTGGGAATGGCATGAATCTTTCTGATACACTACAACGGCGGCGATATGGCGGTGATTTGCAAGGGATTATGGACAAATTAGATTATTTGGAAAACCTTGGTGTGCAGGCGCTCTATCTGAATCCCGTTTTTGAAGCTCCATCAAGTCATAAATACGATGCTTCGACCTGGCATCATGTTGATCCCACATTTGGCCCTGATCCCGAAGGCGACCGCGCCATGATAGCAGCAGAAAATCCGCTGGATTCAAAAACATGGAAATGGACTTCAGCCGATAAGCTCTTGCTCGCTTTAATCGATGAGCTACATAAACGCAATATGTATATTATCTTGGACGGAGTTTTTAACCACATGGGATTGAACAGCTGGGTTTACCGGGATATTATAAAAAATCAGCGGGATTCAGTTTGTAAAGATTGGTTGAAAGTCACCAAATGGGCCGATGAAACCGAGGATGGTTCTACGAAGATAAAAACCTGGGAGGGTTACAAAGAGCTACCTGAAATTCGTCAGGATAAAAACGGAATTGTCGATGGACCGGCAGCGTATATTCATGAAATCACCAAGCGATGGATGGACCCGCTTGGCAACGGTGACCTTTCGAAAGGTGTTGATGGCTGGCGCCTTGACGTTGCTTTTTGTATTAAACATCCGTTTTGGAAAAAATGGCGCAAACAAGTTCGTGAAATTAATCCACAAGCCTACTTGCTTGCAGAAGTGATTGATACACCCGAAGCTCAGATTCCCTATCTCGAAGGCGATGAGTTTGATGCCGTTATGAACTACAATTTTGCGTTTGCGTTATCAGAGTATTTTATCAGGATTGATGACCCTATGTCGCCCTCTGAGTTAGATGAAAAATTAACACATTTGCGCACAGTCTATCCGGCTGAGGTGACCCATGTGATGCACAACCTGCTCGATTCTCACGACACTGACCGCGTGGCATCTCGAATCATGAATGCCGACTTATTCAATATGCGGAACTGGGGTGAATACTACGAAAAATCCAAAGCGGTTAATCCAAAATACAACACCGAAAAACCGGATATGTTGGCACGCCGAACGCAAAAGCTTATGATTGCTTTTCAAATGACTTATCCCGGAGCACCCGTTATTTATTATGGTGATGAAGCCGGCCTTTGGGGTGCCAACGATCCGTGCAACCGTAAACCGATGTTGTGGCCCAACTTGAGTTTTGATGATGAAGTTGTTTTTCCAAATGATAAAAATAATGAACAGAATCAGATTGGAAATGCGGAGAAGCAAAAGCCAAACGAAAAAAACGGTCAATCGTATGCAAACGGCAATAGCGATAAGCCGTTGTCAGATCGTAATGGCAAACGGCATTTCGTTGAATTCGATGCTTCATTGTTCGAATTCTACAGAACGCTTGTGCATCTGCGAAGAAATTCTCCTGCTTTAATGAAAGGAGCATACAAAACGGTTATAACTGATGATGAATGTGAATTGTTTGGATTTAAACGATATATCGGTAATGAAATTATTGTAGTATTATTTAATACAGGTTACGAAGAGCAAAGGGTAACCATTAATAATTACATAATTAAATCTGTATTATTCGAAATGGATGCGGAGAAACAATCGGCAAATTCAATCATTATTGAACCAAATTCCGTGGCTATACTGCTGTGTACAAATGGTTGAGAAACGACATGTCGTTATTTGTGGGGCCGGAGCGGCGGGTTTAACCGCAGCAATTTTTGCATCTGAAGCCGGTGCTGACGTTACCATATTAGAACGAACAGACAAAGCCGGTAAAAAAATATTGATGTCAGGTGGAACCCGTTGCAATGTGTTGCCTGTGGTGATGAATACCTCTGATTTTTTCACCGGTTCATCGGTTAACAGAATGAAAAAGATTTTCAAATCCTGGCCACTGAATTCGTGTAAAGACTGGTTTGAAACCGAAATAGGGTTGCGATTGGCATGTGAAGAATCGTCCAATAAGTGGTTTCCGGTTAGTAATTCCGCAAAAGAAGTTCGGAATTTATTACTGGATAAAGCTCAGGAAAATGGCGTTTCCATTCGCTATCAATCAGCTGTGAACAGCCTCAACAAAGAGGGGGATAAATGGCTGGTATCCACAGAAAATAAAACACAGATGCTCTGTGATACTGTAGTGCTTTCAACCGGTGGATATTCCATTCCAACCGTAGGTACAGATGGAATGGGACACCGGCTTCTAAAGAAAATGGGCCACACAACAGAGCCTGTTTATGCAGCGCTAACACCCCTTCGATGTGATTATGCGGCACATCAAGCCTTGTCGGGACTCAGTCTTGATGTGCAGTTAGATGTGTATCTGAATGGGAAAAAAGAAATCAGTTCAAAACGAAGCGGGTTTTTATTTACGCATCGGGGGTACAGCGGGCCGGCCATACTGGATGTTTCACATTACGCGGTTCAGGCATTTGAAAACGATGCACCCAAACCGGAGTTTCGTGTTAACTGGGATGGTTCATCACGGGAGGAATGGGAAGAACGGCTCTCCGCCGGAAAAGCAACCGTTCTGAATACAGTGAGGGATTTTCTACCCAAACGACTTGCTGAATGTATCATTCAGGAATGTCAATTAGCTGAACGCAAAGTTGCCGAATTAAAAAAAGCAGAACGGAAAAAAGTATTGATGCACTTAACGGAATACACGCTGCCGGTAAGTGGACATGAAGGGTATAAAAAAGCGGAAGTCACCGGCGGTGGTATTCCATTGGATGAAGTAAATACGGCAACCTTACAAAGTAATCTTTATACAAATCTTTTTTTGTGTGGTGAAATTCTGGATGTATTCGGACGCATAGGCGGGTTCAACTTTTACTGGGCTTGGGTAACAGGCCGCTTGGCAGGAATTCACGCTGGGAAAACATGACAGTGCGCCATAATCCGAATAACTCAAAAAATAAAGCCATACCCGAAAATTCGAGTATGGCTTTTTGCTAATCAACGCTTTACGAAGGTGTTGATACTTATTTTGCCGGTTTTTCTTTGGCATCTACTTTTTTGGAAAGCGAATCCACTTTCTTGACCAATTTTTCAACCTGTGAAGTCAATTCACTGATTTCTTCTTTGGTAGGCACACCCATTTTGTGAATGATTTCCTGAAGGTTGTCATCCAACTCGTTCTCCGCCTTGTTAAATTTTGATTTAACTTTATTTTCAACTTCTTTGTATTTATCGGAGACCTCGCTGTACACTTCATCCAATTGCTTTTTGCCGCGTTTTTCGAAGTCGGTTCCACGCTCAACAAGCTTGTTGAAGACTTTGTTGCCTTCTTCTTCTACGCTGGCAAGCGCGCCTAAACCGGCCAACCAAACTTCACGGGCTTTACCTGTAAGTGAATCTATTACAGATGTATCGTTTTTTTTATTTTCTTTCTTACTCATAATGTATTCCTTGTTATTTTGTGTTATGTAAAATTATAAAATTCAATTTGTTAGTTTTGTTGTCACTTAATTTATAAGGTTCGATAAGGTTTTAATGACTCTGCATTAATCAGACTCATTATCAGATAATCAGATATTTACCGAATCGGTATAGTTGTTACGAACTAAGTGTTTTTTTCTGATGAATCATGCTCATTCAATCTGTTTTGGAGCATATTCACCTTATCTTCAAGTTCCTTGATATGATCCTGAAGCGATTTAATATCATCAACTCCGGCTATTGGCAATACTTTGTTTAAGCCACGTCCAACTCTCGATAAACCGGCCTCCAACGTATTACTGCCCCACCGAATCAGCTCATGAAGGGTACCGGGTGTTATGGTATCGCGTTCGTCCTGAGTATCCTCAAGGATTGCTTTTGTCAGGACTTCGCTTGTGATGTCCCTTCCGCTTTTTTGCTCAACGATGGTTACCGTTTCGCCTTTGCGTATCACTTCCTTCAGCTCCCTTAGAGAGACATACTTGCTTTGCGATGTATCGTAAAGCTTTCTGTTATCGTATTTCTTTATTATTCGTTCCATAGTGATTCCAATATAACGCATTGCGTTAATCAATGCAAGAAATATTTTGCGCATTGCGTCATTGTTTCGAAAAATCACCACTGTATTGTGATTGTTTTCAATTTTGATGTGCTATGATAACAGGATTAATAACCTGGGAATTTCGCAATTTGTGAAGCGCTACACTCGGTTCAGATCATTCACATTGCTTAAATCAGCACATTACGAGCGATGAGGTTAACAGAAAAGAGGTGTAATTCTTTTGCGGTTGGTGGTCAGTCCGTATGCTTTTTTCCAAAAATAAGTTTGTCTGTCTTTACAGATGAAACACATTTAACCCGGAATATTCACGATTAAATATAATTATTTACTTAAATTACTGATAATATATGATATAGGGCAATTCCATATTAACCCAAATTTGAGGTATTAAAGAGAACGGCGATATTATCTCGTGAGCTTCGTTAAAGAGAAAAAAACTTACTCAGAGTCCGTCAGCCGACGGACTCTTCCGTCGCTTTTTCCCCTTCGCCTTGCTCACAGTAATCCCGAAGCGTCGGGACTTGGTGAATAATCCGGATTAACATGGCAAAGTTGTAAACGGGGAGGATTAAAATGGATTAATCTCTGGCAAACGCTGCTTTAAAATCACTCCAGGTAAAAGTGGATTCAGACGCATCATCTGTCCATGAAGAAATAGACCAAAGCCCGTCTTCACTTTGGGTCATATCAATTATGAATGAACCCTGAGCAACTGATGGCAACACTGAGGGCGGGCGATTATGATTAATAGTCATCACATAGGTTGCCGTTACGCGTTCATCACCATCAGGCAGGGTTGTCCATTGTTGATTTTGAATTTGAAGGGAATGTCCGCTTAAATTTTGCGTGGCGGCACTCATATTATTGAAATAGATTTCTTCATTTTCAATGGTCCAGTTAACCCAAATATCAGGGTTGCTGTCTGAGGCCAGCGAAGAGGGGGTAAAAGTAAATGATTCAGCACTAATACTGCGGATATAATTTACGGAGTTCATATTTTGAATAGCATTCTGCAGGTTTGTCAGAACTAATTCCGGACGATCGGGCTGAAGAAATGAGGCGCCTCCACCTTGTTCAGGAGGCTCTGCATCTCTGGTATCAAATATACCGCAGGACGATACAAGCAACAGAACGAATATAAGACAGGTGTTTTTTTTCATATTGAAAGATAGCCAACGTTCCGAATACGGAAAAGCAATACCAACAAATATTATCGGATTCGTTTTGAATAGGCCAGAATCAAAATTTCTATACTTTTTAATGATCAATGTTAGGATGTAACCCGATGATTCCGCTTTATAACACAGCTTTCGCACTTTAAACTGGATTGTTCACCAAATTCCGTGTAACTCTGAGCATAACTCTGCGAAAGTTGAGTTTATAATATATGACAAAATTACTTGTTCATAATTTGGTATATTTTTTGTTGATGTCTCAATAACTTAATTCACACCCCGTTAATCAGGTGTCATTTTCTAAGTGATGGAAGACCTTTAACCTTATTTATTTAAAAGTTTAAAAATATTATGTTCAGAATCGGATTATTTATGCTTACCAATATTGCCGTTATTCTTGTTGCAACGGTTGTTCTAAGCCTGCTGGGCGTTGGATCAATGCTTGATGAAAGCGGAACAGGACTCAACCTGACCAATTTGCTTATTTTCTGTTTTGTATTTGGAATGGCCGGTTCATTTATTTCTCTGTTGATATCAAAACCCATCGCCAAATGGACTACTAAAGCTCAAATTATTGAATCACCACGAACAGCCACTGAGCGCTGGTTGATGGATGAAATCCGTGATATGTCCACTCGTGCGGGAATTGACATGCCCGAAGTGGCCGTTTTCCCGATGCAACAGGCCAATGCTTTTGCCACCGGATGGAATCGTAATAAAGCGCTTGTTGCCATTAGTTCGGGAATGATTGAACGATACTCGAAAGATGAAATTCGTGCGGTGATGGGCCATGAAATCGGGCACGTTGCAAATGGAGATATGATTACTCTTTCACTTGTTCAGGGAGTAGTAAATACATTTGTGCTGTTTTTTGCCCGGATAATCGGTTTTGCAGTAGATAAAGCCATTTTTAAAACCGAAAGAGGTGTTGGCCCGGGTTTCTATATAGTAACCATTGTTGCTCAAATTGTACTGGGAATTCTCGCCTCAACAATCGTGATGTGGTTTTCGCGCAGGCGTGAGTTTGTTGCGGATGTTGCAGGCGCGGAATTAGGAAGCCGAAGCGGGATGATTAGTGCGTTGCGACACTTAAAAGCAGAGTCAGCTATACCCGATCAAATGCCTGAATCCTTAAATGCCTTTGGAATAAATTCCGGCAAGCGTAGCGGTATCAAAGCTTTGTTTATGAGCCATCCACCACTTGAGGATCGCATTAAAGCCCTGGAAGGCGCTCAATTCTGATTCTGTGCAAAAACAGATTTGATTTGGTTCATTAATCAAGGTCTGATACTTGCGGAAGGCGTAAATTCATCAAAGTGGATATGCTGATGGAACCCTTCTTTGATACACTGCAACTGAATGATATCGAAACTGTCAAACCTATGGAGGAATCAAAACCCTCTATAGGTTTCACTATGGTGATGAAATAGTATTACTTGTTCTGCCTTCAATCCCGGTATTCCGTTTATCGATAAAACCTGTACACAGCACCATGATAATATCACCCTCACCTAATACATCAAACGAACGCGAAGAGTTTAGGTACTAGTTTCCCACCAAGCGTCCAAACTTACGTTTACCAACTTTTAGCACAGACTCAAATCCGGGTTCGATTGTGATTTCGTAGTTGGTGTCTTCAATCACATTTCCGTCCAAAGAAACACCGCCTTGTTGAATGAGGCGACGTGCTTCACCGTTGCTTGGCGCAAATTTTACGGTTCGGATTACATCTATTAAACGATGAGTGGAGCCGGAATCAAACGAAAATTTCGGCATTTCGTCGGGGATTTCTTTGTTGATGATGGTCTTTTCAAAATACTCGCGGGCAGCTTTGGCGGTTTCATCATCGTAGTACATTCGCGTGATGGTATATGCCAATTCGTGCTTGGTGTTGCGCGGGTCAGATTCTGCACGGGATTTAATGGCCGGTAATTCCGCTGTGGGAACATCACTTATGAGCTCGAAATAGGTGTATATCAATTCATCGGGCACTTTCAGCATTTTGCCGTACATGTCGTTTGGCTCCTCATTAATCCCGATGTAATTATCGTAGGATTTCGACATTTTCATGGCGCCATCTGTGCCAACCAAAAGCGGCATCATCAAACAAACCTGCGGAGATTGTCCGTCTGTTTTTTGCAGCTCACGACCAACAAGCAGGTTAAATTTCTGATCTTGTCCGCCAAGTTCAACATCCGATTTTAAGTGAACCGAATCTTGTCCTTGTGCCAGCGGATACAAAAATTCGTGTAGTGCAATGGGCTCGTTATTATTGTATCGCTTCGTGAAATCATCCCGCTCAATCATACGGGCAAGCGTGTATTTTGAGGATAATTTGATGACATCCTCAAACGATAATTTTCCGAGCCAATCCGAATTATAGACAATTTCTGTTTTTTCGGGATCTAAAATTTTCGAGGCCTGTTCGAAATAGGTTTTCCCGTTTGCGCGGACATCCTCAATCGTTAGCGCCGGACGCGTTTTGTTTTGTCCGGTTGGATCACCAATCATCCCCGTGAAATCCCCGATAATTAAAATCGCATGATGACCCAAATCCTGAAACTGCCGAAGTTTTCTGAGTATAACGGAGTGTCCGAGGTGCAAATCGGGCCGGGTTGGATCGCAACCCAATTTAATACGTAGCGGTTTGCCTGATTTTCGTGAAGTTTCTAATTTTTCAATCAGTTCCTGTTCGGGAATAATTTCAGTTACACCACGACGGATAACTTCTAACTGTTGCTCAACGGGTAAAAATTGCATGTATAAAGGTTACTTTCTAAAATTCTCGATGTGATATTCATCCAATGTTTTTTGGATACTTTCATAAAAATTTCGACTACCGGGATAAATGGTTCCAATAACATTATAGGTAAATGGAGCGATTCCATAAACATAAGGGTACATAACAGATTGACGGCGTGTTTGTTCTCCGGGGACTTCAAAACCAGCCAGCAGAATTAATAAAATGCTAATGAAAACACTACTTTTCAAAACTCCAAAACCAAGGCCAAGAAGACGATTGGGCATGCTCAGAAAGGCAAATTCTATTAGATATTCAAGCGATATGATAATTAGATGGGTAGCAAGTATAACTGACAGAAAAATGATAAAGAACGCTATAAGTGGCGAATACATATCATTCACACCTGTTAGCTGTATAAGCCACTGATTCAAGGGATCGAGGTAACGAAAAGCCAAAAACAAGCCGGCAATCACCCCGGAAATGCCCAGAACTTCGCGCATGAGTCCATTACGAAATCCCATAAAACCGAAGTAGCTGAAAATTATGAGAATAAAAATATCCAATATCATTTGTTTATCCCAATCGCTCCTTTACAACTTGGTTAACCAGGTTTCCGTCGGCTTTACCTTTAACTTTTGGCATAATGGCTCCCATTACTTTGCCCATATCGCGCATGGAAGTTGCCCCTGTTTTAGAAATGACTTCATCAACAATGGCTTCAATTTCTTCTTTTGAGAGCTGTTCTGGCAGGTATGATTCGATGATAGCCAATTCCTTTCTCTCAATATCTGCCAGATCTTCACGTCCGGCATCGGTGTATTGGGTAAGAGAATCCCGCCGTTGTTTGGCAGCCTTTACAATTACTTCGGTGGCCATTTCATCCGTTATAATTATAGCCTTGCCATCTGTTCGAGCGCTGATTTCTTTTTCAAGCATAGCAGCCTTAAGCGAACGCAACACCATAGTGGTCAGTTCATCCCGTGCCATCATGGCCGTTTTTAAATCAGAAAGTATGGTTTCGTATAGTGACATAGTCATTGATTGAATTATAATTTCATTTTTTAATTCGCCCTAAAAATAGCAAAATTAAAAGTGAACCTTCATGTAAATTTGATAAGCGCGCTTCTTCGCTCCATTAACACAATATCGTGCCATATTCCATCGCGATGACCAAGTTTTTTTCTAATACATAGAAACTCAAAACCGGCCTTTTCATGAAAACGAATACTGTGTGCATTTTCTCTTAGGATATGTGCCTGAAGCGTCCAAAATCCCGCTTTTTCTGATTCGGATATGAGATGATGCATTAGTTTGGAAGCCAACCCTTTTCCCTGAAATTCAGGCAAAAAATAGATACTGCTTTCGGCAACGCCTTCATAGCAATTTCGTTTTGAAACCGGAGCTATGGCAACCCAGCCAATGGTTTTATCACCCAACTGCATCACAAAACGACATTCCTTCAGATGCGTGGTATCCCATTTTTCCCATCCTGGTATTGACGTTTCGAGAGATGAAATACCGCTTTTTAAACCTGACTCAAAAATGTGGGCTACATCCGGCCAGTGTTTTTCTTCAAGGGGGATGATGTGACCATCTCCATTCATTTGCCGGAGTCCTGTAAAACGGATTCAACGATATCTTCTATCAAAAAGAATCCCTGCTTGTTTTGTTCGTGCAACCAAATTGCCGTTTTAAGCGCACCGGCAGCAAAGCCATCACGGGAACGTGCCCGATGTGTGAGCTCGATATCATCCCAAACCGAGTTAATCCGAATCGAATGATCCCCAAAAACGGAGCCGGTTCTTTGCGATGTTATCCGAAGTGAGTCCTCAGAAACAGCACCTTTAGGCTCAACTCCATAGGTAATTTTTTTATCAACACCTGAGCCTTTCAACCATTGCCCAGCAAGTGTGATGGCGGTTCCACTCGGCGCGTCAGCTTTTTTGGTGTGATGGACTTCGTGTAGCGAAGCATCAAATTCCTCAGAATTTCCAAAAAGTTCACCGGCTTTTTCTGCCAGCTTCATAAAAAGTTGCACACCCAGACTGAAATTTGAACCATAAACCACCTTTGAATTATGCTTTTCAACAAGTGATTCAACCCAGCCGGAATCATCATACCATGCGGTTGTACCAACTACCAACGGGACACCAAGTTTGGAGACTTTTTCAATGTGTGTTTTTACAGAATCGGGATGTGAAAAATCGATGGCTATATCAATATTGTTGAAATTTTCTGATGTAATTCCCGAGCCGCTGGTGTTGTTGTTAAGTCCTAGAACAAGTGCGGGCTCTACTCCAAATGTTGGCGCCAATTCCTTAATTCGTTGTCCCATCCTTCCATCACCAATAATAGCCAGCTTCAGCATTACACAACCTCCGGTGTTTCCAAATCCGGAAAGAAAGCGTCATGCAGCGCTTGTACCGCTTCTATAGCTTGGGCATTTTCAACCACAACAGAAAGGTTGATATCAGAACTTCCCTGAGAAATCATCCGGATGGGAAAAGCGGAAAGGGATTCAAAAGCCAGGGCTGCAATTCCGCGACTACTCATCAGGTCTTTTCCAACGAGTGAGATAAGCGCTTGGTTCTGATAAACTTTCACATTTCCAATTTCTCCAAGGTCTTTAATCACCGCATCAATATTCGATTTTTTATCGACGGTCATACTTATGGACACCTCAGAAGTGGTCACCAAATCGACCGATACCTCGTGTTTTTCAAAAATGGAAAAGACTTTCGCAAGAAAACCCCAAGCCAGAAGCATGCGCGAGGAAATGACAGTGATTACGGTGATGTCTTTTTTAAACGCGATAGCTCTGACCGGTGACTCGGAATGGGCATCAGAAAAGATTCGTGTTCCCGGGTGGTCGGGTTCAAAAGTGTTTTTTACATAAACCGGAATATTTTTCTCAACTGCGGGTTGAATGGTTGCCGGATGTAAAACCTTAGCTCCGAAGTAAGCCAACTCTGCCGCTTCATTAAAACTGAGTTCTCTTATGCTGAACGCGTGACGGATAAAACGCGGATCGCTGGTGTACATGCCGCTCACATCCGTCCAAATTTCAATGGCTTCAGCACCAACAGCCAGACCGATTATACTGGCTGAATAATCAGAACCACCACGACCAAGAGTCGTGATAACACCCTGCGCATCAGACCCATAAAACCCACCCATAATCGTGTATCGACCACTGTTAATATGATGAGAAATGATGAGCGCGCGCTCAAAAATCTGTTTCATATCCGGAACAGCATTTCCGAATTCAGAATTGGTTTTCATTACATCAGCTGAATCAACCCAAACAGCGTCCATTCCGGAAGCTTTGGCACAAGCGGCAAGCAGAAAAGAGCTCAGGCGCTCACCAATACTCGAAACAGCATCTAAGGATTTTGGAGTTAGTTCTCCCAAAGTATGAATACCGAGGAGATAATTATCCAAAGAATTAATAAGGTTTGAAATGTGCTGAACGCAGTTATCACGGCCATCTGAAGTTTGAACTTCCTCAAAAAAAGCATCGATGAGGTCAATGTGTTTGGTTCTAATTCCCTCAGATAATTCTCTCGCTGCTTTAAGGTTTCCGTTTTTTGCGGTTTCGGCTGAAAGAATTAGATTGTTAGTTGTACCTGAAGTTGCAGAAACGACCGTGACAGTACCAGGTCCGCTTTTTTCGATAATAGATAATACCCGTTGCCAGGCTGTGGCATCCTTCATAGAGGTTCCGCCAAATTTCAGAACGTTCACTATAGCGACTCGAATTCGTTTAAATGTTTGATAAGTAAATTGGCTGTGAAAGCACAAGTTGGCGCGATTACACGCTCATCTATATCAAATAACGAGCTATGTAGGGCGTGGCTTGTGTCGGCATTACAGCGAGTGCCGATTCGAAGGAAAAGCCCCGGGGTTTCTGCGGTGTAAAAACCAAAATCCTCACCACCCATACTTTGTTTTCTAAAAGGAAAATGATCACGACCCAATGTGTTGATAATTTCCTTCTTTGCGAAGCGATACATTTTTTCATTGTTCATTACGGCCGGAGCACCCAAACCAAAATTAACATTAATCTTTACATCGTGCTGAGCGGCCATATTTGAAGCGAGAACGGTCAACCAAGAGCGCATTTGTGTTCTATACTCTTCTTTCACAGTGCGAAACGTGCCACCAAAGGTTACACGTTTGGGGATTACATTCAATGCATCCCCACCCTGAAACTGACAAATGGATAAAACAGACGGTTCTAAAGGATCAAACATCCGACCCACGAACTGATAAAGATTTTGGATGATTTGCATACATACCCACATAGAATCGGGTCCGCGATGTGGGCGGGCTGAATGTTGGGATGAACCACTCTCTACCTCAAAACTAAACGAATCGAAAGCAGCGGTTTCGGCTCCGTTGCAGAAGCTGATTTGCCCACTTTCGGTGTTTGGATCGCAATGCATAGCAAATACGGAACGTACATCTTCCAGCACTCCATCCTGAATCATAGCCGGTGCGCCACTTGGTTGTGTTTCCTCGGCTGGCTGCCAGAAAACCCGGACTTTCCCTTTAATATTCTCTCGTTGATTTTCTAACAATTGTGCTAAGCCAAAAGCCACCGTACTGTGGACATCGTGTCCGCACATGTGGCTGACACCTGTTTTTTTGGAGTGATAGGAAACCGTTTTTTCATCCTGAATGGGAAGAGCATCCATATCGGCACGCCAACCGATTGTAGGCCCCGGTTGATCGCCTTTAATTTCGACATAAAATCCTGTACCGGCCAATCCGTTTGTATGTGGTATTCCGATATCATTCAATTTAGATTGAATGAATTTGGCCGTTTCGTGTTCATTCCACCCTGTTTCCGGATGTTGATGTAAATGCCTTCGCATTAAAACCCATTCGTTATGCCGCGATTTGGCTTCTTCTAATAACTTTTTATACAATTGGTTATCCCTTACCATATTAATACTGATGTTGTGCTGTGCTTTTCTGAAAAATGACTTCTACGAAAAAAGTCCGAAAACCGGACTTAGGCATGTTTAATAATTTTGTTTTAAGCAGACAGTAACTTGCTACGATTCTAAAGATACGGATTTTTGCAGTCGGAATTAAGTAGTTAACTTTGGATTATAAACAGCAGAATAATAAAGGTGATCACCATGAAGTTGAAGTCTTTTATCAGCTTGTATGACTTCACATTCGAATTGTAACAAGCAGGTTTAATGATTTGCTTTACTATTGATTATTCGAATATTTGTTTAAACGTAAACGCGGAAAACAAACCATCTATATTATCGCAAAAAATTAATCAATCAAGCACTAAACGATGAACCACAGCCACAGGTACTTGTTGCTTTGGGATTTTCGAATGTAAATCCACGGGCATCTAATCCATCGTGAAAATCGAGAACGGTTCCTTCCAAATAGAGCGCATGGCGGCGGTCAACAATCAGCTCAACACCGTGGGCATGAACGGCAAGGTCTAACGCGCCCGGTTTGTCAAAATCCATTACATAACTCAACCCGGAGCACCCTCCACCTTTAACACCAATACGCAGTTTCTTACCCTGCTCTACATCAGTTTCCCTGATAATTTTGGCAAGTTGTTTAGCGGCTCTTTCGGTAATGTTCAGGACTTCTTTTTCGGAAATGTGCATGTAAATATTGAAGATTTGAAGTTCGAAACCAGTAATGCAGGTTCTGGTTTTTAATGTCTTATAAGTTATGTAGAACAAATCTATTTAAAAAATAGTTTGTTTGGGTTGTGATGAGGGAGTGGGCAGGTTTTTATTTTGAGGTGCTGGGATTTAGGTCGTCATCCCGGAAAGCCCCATCGACAATAAGGAAATGGGGAAAAGTTTGAGGCTTATCCGGAATCTGCCATCTCAGAAATGGCTTTCTGTGTGTATCCGCGTTAGCGGGGTAATAAGTAGCGCTAACACGTATTCGAAATCATTCTCATGTCATAATTGGAAGATCCTCCGCGGTAAACCGGGACAAGTTTTGCGGGATGACGCCCTTTTTAATTTTTAATAACAATCAACAAAATGATCCCAGCACCTCAAAATGAAAACCTGCCTCAGAACTCAATACCCTATCTTGTTGTTGTTTTGATTGATTCCCATAATCTCATTTGAACCAGAAAACTCGTATCTTTGGCGTTTACGTTCATAAACAGAAACTAATGTCTTCATCTCACTTTTCCTTAAAGTCTAATTTTAAACCGGCGGGCGACCAACCCAAAGCTATTGAAGAGTTAACCAAAGGACTGAATGCCGGTGAAAAACACCAAACGCTACTTGGAATTACCGGCTCCGGAAAAACAAGAACGATTGCCTCGGTTATCGAAAATGTGAATCGTCCGACTTTGGTGATGAGCCACAACAAAACATTGGCGGCGCAGCTATACAGGGAGTTCAGTGATTTTTTTCCTGATAATTCAGTCGAGTTTTTTATCAGCTACTACGATTATTATCAGCCGGAAGCCTACATCGTTTCATCAGATAAATACATTGAGAAAGACCTTTCCATCAACGATGAAATTCAGCGGCTGCGGTTGCGTGCCACAAGTTCACTTTTATCTGGTCGCAAGGATGTGATTATTGTCGCGTCGGTGAGTTGTATTTATGGCATTGGTTCACCATCGGAGTATGCCAAGCTCATCATTCATTTAAAAGTCGGGATGGAAATTCCGCGCAGTAAATTACTGTACGATTTTGTTGATCTTCATTATTCCAGAAACGATTATGATTTCCAGCGCTCAAAATTCAGAGTTCGGGGTGATGTGGTCGATATTTATCCGGCTTATTCCGAGTTTGCGTTGCGCATCGAATTTTGGGGTGAAGAGGTTGAAAAACTTTCCATTTTTGATCCTGTCACCGGTGATCTAATGGAAGATGTGGAGGAGTTTACCATTTATCCGGCTTCGCATTATGTGACGACCAAAGGACGGCAGGAAGAAACCATTCGCAATATTCAGGATGAGCTGGACTGGCGTTTGGATGTGTTGCGTGAGGAAGAAAAATTCATTGAAGCGCAGCGCTTGGAACAGCGCACGGTTTTTGATATTGAGATGATTAAGGAAATCGGGTATTGTCCGGGAATTGAGAACTATTCGCGCTATCTGGCCGGCAGAAAACCGGGCGAGCGCCCCTATTGCCTGATGGATTATTTTCCGGAAGATTATCTGCTGATTATGGATGAAAGTCATCAATCGGTTCCGCAAATTGAGGCGATGTATGGCGGTGACCGCTCCCGGAAAATGAATTTGGTGGATCATGGGTTTCGGTTGCCATCGGCTCTGGATAATCGTCCGCTTACCTTTTCAGAATGGGAAGAAATGATTAACCAATGCATTTTTGTGAGTGCTACGCCTGCTGATTATGAGTTGGAAAAATCGGGTGGGAGTTATGTGGAACAAATTATTCGTCCAACCGGACTGATGGAGCCCAAAGTGGAAATGCGTCCGCTTAAAAATCAGATTGATGATCTGATTGATGAAATCAGAAAAGTGCAAGCCAAAGGTGAGCGCGTGTTGGTGCTAACGCTTACTAAGCGCATGAGTGAAGAGCTCAGTGAGTATCTCAAAAACATGGGGATTCGGGCAGCTTATATGCACAGCGAGTTGGATGCCATGCAGCGTATTGAAGTCCTATACCGCTACAGAAAGGGCGAATTTGGTGTGCTCGTTGGAATTAACTTGTTACGTGAAGGAATTGATATTCCGGAATTGAGTTTGGTAGCTATTTTGGATGCGGATAAGGAAGGCTTTTTACGTTCAGAAACGGCCTTATTCCAGATTGCAGGTCGTGCAGCAAGAAACTCAGAAGGCCGGGTAATTTTTTATGCGGATAAAGTGACCAAAAGCATGAAGCGTGTTATGGATGAAATGGAGCGCCGTCGGGCTGTTCAGGATGCCTATAACAAAGAACACGGAATTGTGCCATCAACCATTGTAAAAGAGCTGAAACCACTCGTTGATCCGTCTCTGATATCTGCCAAACCTATTGACCTGGAGCGGGATTTATATGATGATGAGCCCGTAGAGCTAATGCGGGTTGCGGATGATGGCATACACTACAAACCAAATCCGGCTATGAAGGAAGTGGTTTTTGAAGATAAAAAAGCATTTCTTGATCATCTTACTGAAACCATGAAAACCGCAGCAAGAAATCTTGAATTTGAAGAAGCCGGACGCATTCGGGATCAGATTGAAGAATTGAAAAAAGAAGGATTCTAAAAAAATATCAGGTATTTAAATGGGAACATTTACATATTTAAAAAATCTGGTAACAGACAAAAACATTGCATCTGTTACACCAAGCTCAACTTTTACGGTAAAAAAAACTACCCGTGGCATAGATTTTTCCAAGGATAATGTGATTGTGGAATTTGGTCCCGGTACAGGTGTTTTTCCGGAATATTTGCTTAAAAATATGACGACCGGTTCAAAACTCATTTTAATAGAATTGAACACCGAATTTGCTGATATCCTTCATGGTATTCAGGATGAACGCGTTTCTGTCTATAATGAATCCGCTGAAATGGTACAGGATATTTTGGATAATGAGGGAATAATTACAGTCGATTATTTTATCTCCGGTATTCCATTCAGCTTTTTGGATGAAGACATGAAAGATAGAATTTTGAGCCGCGCATCAAAAATGTTAGCTCCCGAAGGACGTTTTTTGGCGTATCAGACGTCATCTCATTTAAAAAAACCATTGCTTCGTCATTTTCAAAATGTTGAAACTACTTATGAATGGCGCAACATTCCGCCGATGTGCATTTTTGAAGCGAGTTTGTAGAGGGCTTAACCCGAATAATCCGGTTTACTCAAGTAAAGGCTCCAGATATTCCCACAAATTATCTGCAATAATACGGTGGCCTTCGGGAGTTGGATGGATACCGTCCGGTAAATTTAAATCTGGATTTCCGCCAACATCCTCAAGTATAAATGGCATGAAGACCACATCATATTCCTGAGACAACTCCCGATATATAGCTCTGAAGCGGTTGGTGTAGGTTTCACCCAGATTTGGCGGCGCTTCCATTCCGGTGAGGATAATATCTGCATCGGGATATTTGGTCTTTACTTTATCCATTATACCTGCGAGATTCGATTTTGTCATATCGGGGTCGAGTCCACGAAGCCCGTCATTTCCGCCTAATTCAAGAATAAAAATATCAATGTGTCGCTGCAATATCCAGTCAACACGACGTAGTCCGCCCGCTGAAGTTTCTCCACTCAATCCGGCATTAATTACGTTATGTTTAAGACCGGAGTCATCTATTTTCTCCTGAATAAAAGCCGGAAAGGCTTCTTCCGGATCAAGTCCATATCCCGCCGTTATACTATCACCAAAAATGAGAATGGTTTTTGAATCTGTTTCAGGCTGAAAAAAAACAGAGAAAATGGTGAGAAAAAATAGAATCAGAATATTCAAAATGGTATAAAGTTACATTATTCAGGAGGATAAAATCCGGCAGTAAACAAAGATACCAAACCAACGAAATGAATCCATCGTTTATGATAGGGATTCAATCTGTATTTTTTCAATTGAATAGTATCGATATAAATTTAGTTTGAATCGCCACTTTGATAACCGGTTGACGTAGTTGAACATTACACTCTGAATTGAAAAAACCGATTTGATTCGATACCATCTTAAACGTACTCATCCACTAATCGCAGGACTTTCCACAAGCGACAGAAGCGTATTGTGTGAGTAATCAGTCAAACCCCAAATTTTCAGGGAAGTTTGATTAAGGAAAAATGAAAATAGTGATGAAAGGAAACAGCTGTTTCATGTTTCAGCTACTTTTACATCAACATGATTCGCTTTATGATTTCACACTTAAACCGGAATAGAACGGAAAAACTCTTCAAAAGCCGGTTAAAGCTTACCCATAATTTTTTCAGCTTCCTCAAAAAAGGACGGATCTACAACAATACGCCCGCTGTTCTCATCAATAACCAGCTTGTTTTGACGGCGTACTTCCATCTGAACCTGAGGTGGTAGCATCATTCCCATGCAAGCACCATTATTCATTGGGCAAACAGCCATTTTATTAGTTAAGCCATTACGCAAACGCTCGTAACTTCGCAGGTACCGTTGATTTAGCAAGGATTTTGCCTCATCTCTTTTTTCAAAAAGCTCTTCTTCTTCTTTTTCGGTCTTTGTAATGAGGTCTTTTAGGTTATCCTTCATATCCTTGAGCTCTTTTCTTTTGTCTTCAAGAAGCACTTTTTTTTCAGCTAAATCTTTTTGGATTTCCTGTTTTAGGATATCAATTTCCTCAAGACGGGAATGGGCATTTTCGATGAGCTGCTTTTGCGCCTCTAACTCTTTAGTGAGGGCGTCATATTCTCTGTTATTTCTAACCGACATCTGCTGGCTCTCATACTTGGCAATGAGCTCATGGGCATCTTCAATCTCAAGTTCAAGTTTGGCTTTTTCAAGTTCCAAATCTTTAAACTGAGTTGTGTTTTTATTAACACGGGCTTCTAAACGCACTACATCGGTTTCCGTATCCATGATGTCCTCGGGCAAATCGCCACGAAGTTTAGTCAGTTCATCAAGTTTGGAATCGATGTATTGCAGATTAACAAGGTTTTGGATCACTTCACGCATGGATAATTTGTACTATTGTTTTTAATGATTTTTTTCTGAAAGTTCTTTTTGAGTCCACCCCTTCATGGGGTTTGTATTCGTGGTTGTGGCCACAATTGAAAGTTTGGGAAATGCTGATTGCAGCTTCTTGCACATTTTTCCGAAAATAGGCGCTTCGGTTTCATAATGCCCCGCATCTATAAGAAGTTTGCCGGGTTGAATAAAATATTGGTGGTATTTAATATCCGCCGTGATATATGCATCTGCACCTGACTGGAATGCTTTTTGAATGAGGGATGCGCCCGCCCCTCCACAAACGGCAACCGTTTTTACTGAAATGGATGTATCTCCTGAATACCGCAGTGCTCTTGCCTGCAATTTCTGCGTAGTATGATTCAAGAAGGATGCAGCATCCATAGGTTGAACGAACTCGCCAATTGCACCAAAGCCGAATTCATGTGAGGGTGTTTCAGACGGAAGAATGTCGATTGAAAAAGGAGATCCGCTGAGAACTTGTTCAATTTCTGATTTCAGAGCTACTAAGCGGTGTTTATCGAAATGAAAACGAGCAACAAAAATATTATTTTCTTCAACACTCCAGCCAACATCCAGATTCAAAGTATCTAAGAGTAGTTGAATCTCCGGACGAATTTTTCCCGGAAAACGCAAAACGATTAAACGCAGAGTTTTGTAACTATTATCCAGAAACTGCACATTCGTTAAACCGAGAATAGAGGCCAATTCAAATGAAACACCTTGCCGAGCCGCATCAAGATTGGTATGAGCCGCAATCAGATCAATATCGTGCCTGATGAGCGTTCTGAGCATTTGACCTATGGGATTTTTTTCGGTTACAGAATTAATTTTAGGAAAGATAAGTGGATGATGAGCAACAATAAGGTCAGCTTTTGTATCGATAGCTTCATCAATTAATTCAGGTGTTACATCAAGGCAGGTAATGATTTTAGAGATGCGTTTGTCAGGGTTTCCGACTAATAAGCCGGTATTGTCATAATCCAATTTCGTTGCGTTTGGTGCCCATTGCTCTATGAAATCGGAAATATGACGTGTCGTAATGATCATAATCGGGAATATCCCCTTTCCCTTTCAGAGTGCTGACAGCTGAACCAATAAACCTGACCGAATGTATTGTTCATTCGCAAATGAATTAACCTGTTTTGATAAAATTATCAGAAACGTTAAAATACAGAAATTAATCGAATAGGACAAAAGTTAACCTTTATAATATGCAGGGCAGATTTTTATTTTGAGGTGCCGGAAATTCGGGTCATCCCGGAAAGCCCCATCGAAAGTAAGGGAATGAGAAAAATTATGAGGCTTATCCGGCTGAAAGTTCCGAGCGCTTCGGAGGAACTTCATACATAGAAATAGGTTTCCGTTTTTATCCGCGTTAGCGGGGAAAGAAGTAGTGCTAACAAACCGCTAACGCAGATTCTGTCTCATCCTCATGTCGATATTGGAAGTTCCCGCATAACGTGTCTGCTTCGCTGGACACGTTTGCGGGATGACAACTTCTTAGTTTCGTAATTACAATCAACCATATTATTCCCAGCACCTCAAAATAAAAACCTCCCTACCAAAACCACTTAACCAGAGAGAAAAGGTTAATTTCAGAATTGTTCATTTATAACAATGTTTGCCCAAATCTTCAGGATAAATTCAGGGGTTTTGGACTTTGTACGGATAGTTGTTAGAATGCACTCTAATTGATGGCTGATTTACGTATTTCAAGTAAAATAGCGTACCTTTCTCCCATTATTTATGCTATCAAATTGAATCACTTTATCTGATTAAATAACAATCTATTAAATATGGACACACACTTCGTTTATGAAATTATTGGGTACATAGCATCGGTATTGATTGCTGTTTCGCTAATGATGACGGCCATAATTAAGTTACGTGTAATTAATTTGATTGGAGCTGCGACCTTCTCTCTCTATGGCGTTTTAATCGGTTCTATTCCGGTTGCCGCGATGAATGGGTTTATCGTACTGATTAATATTTATTTTCTCTATCAAATTTTCACCTCGAAAGAATATTTTAAACTCCTTCAGGTATCACCTGACAGCAAGTATCTGAACTATTTTATTGATTTTTATAAGGATGATATCAGCAAAACACAACCGAATTTTACCTATCAACCATCAAAAGATATAATGGCTGTTTTTGTGCTTCGTGATATGGTTCCGGCAGGACTGGTGCTTGGTAAACGAACGAATGATGGAGTTTTAAATATTGAATTGGATTATGTGATTTCAAAATATCGTGATTTTAAAATTGCACATTATCTGTACCATACAAAGATCGACTTTTTCAGAAGAAAAGGGGTGTGTTGTATTAAAAGTGGGCCTGGTAAGCCTATACATAATAAATACTTGGAAAAAGTTGGTTTTAAACGCGAAGCCGATTTGTATGTGCTCGACATGAATTAAGCAGAAATTAATGTAGTCAGACGGGTAATTTTAAAGTCACAGTAGTACCTGATTCTGAGTTTGATTCTGTATTTATGGTTGCCTGTCTGCCAGATTGAACAGACATAAGTTGAAGTCGTTCTCTGATGAGGTGCATAGCAAGTGAGGCGTGTTCGCGCTCTTTATTAGCGGCTTGTTTCTTAGATGCATCCATTCCTATGCCATCATCCGAAATCACGATTTTCAAAAAATCAGCGTCTGCCATTCTGAATTTCACCTCAATACATCCTTTTGCTTTTTTGGGTTGAATGCCATGCCATATTGCATTTTCTATGAATGGTTGCAGCAACATGGAGGGAACCTGAATTTCTTCCAAATCATCTTCAGTCAAATCACCTTTGCAAATTGAAAATGTTAGTGGATATTTCAATCGGAGCGCTTCTAATTTTACATAGTGTTCTAACCGTTCAATTTCATGTATGAGAGTAATATGCTTATTGAAGGAACTTTCTAATTGCAACCGGATCAGGCGAGCGAATTGTGCCAAATATTCCTGTGCTTTTTCCGGTGTTTCGCCACCCATATAATATCGAATGGAATTCAAGACATTGAAGACAAAATGCGGGTTCATCATTGCGCTCATGGCTTGTTGCTCCAGCTCAACCATTTTAGCATACTGCTTTAATTTCTCCGCTTCCTTACGGCGCACCCTATTTAAGCGGATATCAAATCCAAACAGAAGAGCACCCATAATCAGTCCAATACCTATAATGATGAACCACATACGCTGCCAAACCGGTGGTATTATTTCATAGCGAATGGTAATGGGATCGCTGCTTAGTCCTTCCGATGGAACAACGGCTTTAATGCGCAAAGTATAATTCCCGGGGGGTTGCTCACGAAATACTAACTCTGGCAATTTGCTTATGAGCCAGCCATCATTGCTATCATCAAATGTATAATGATATTCCAGCTCATTCCGTTTTCTGTAAAAAGCGGCTCTTGCCTCAACTGTAATTGTTTGTGTATTATGGGAAAAACGGTATGCATCCTTACTCCAGACTGGTTGATTATCTGCCATGAACCTATATTCTCTGAGCTTTAATTCAACCGGTTTCAGAATGAGACGTTCCTGCTTGGTGAAAATACCCGTTTCGGTACTGGTGTACAATATATCATCCCCTTTTAAAACTACTGAATTGAAATTCCCTTCGTCAAATAGTTCAAGCATATCATCTTGCAATCTAAAGAGTCCTTGAGAAGTGGCAATCCAGACAGAGCCGTCATCAGCCTCAGCGATATCCCTCACAGATTTTAACCGGGTATTTTCCGGAAACATCCATTCGGTCAAACCATTATTATATTTCCACAAACCGGATCCATTAGTTCCTATAAACAACGATCCGTCTATAGTTTGGGTTATTTCGGTAACTTGCTGGCCATCCAACTCTTTCATTAACAGCAGTATTTCATCATCTTTTATATAATACACCCCGCTTGATGTGCCAAATACCACTCCAAGTTCTTGTGTTTTTAAAACCGTTATTGACCTTCCCAAATATTCATAATGATTGTCAAAACTACCCGAATCGTTACGGGTCAATCTGTGAATACCTTCTATAGAGGCGATGAATAAGGTATCCCGATTTTGAATATGAATATCTTTTGTTGAACTTACAGGTACACTTATAAATTCTGCGTTTAATGGATTTTCGTTTGATGCATCAGCAATGTAAACACCATCTACTGTAGAGATGCATAGAAGGCCATCCTTATAGGCTAATTGATTAATTTCAGCCCTGAATACCGGATTTAAGTTCATGGTGATTCTGTTTCTTTGTCTGTTTGAATCCCACCAATATATTTGTTCGGAAAATCCGGCGATTGCTATATTATCATCCAAAATAGCAGCTGTCATAAAACGCGAGATATCCATTTCTGAAGTAGTTACTCTGAACGTTTGCCAAAAACCGGCAGGGAATAAAAATACACCATGTCCCAAAGTTGTTGCCCAAATATTGCCTTCCGCATCATAAAAGACACTGCTGATAAAATAATCATCTAATATTTTTGTTGCCGGGGATTGTGTATCCCGGTTTAGAAAAAAGAGACCGTTTTCTGTTCCCACAGCAAAATAACGGTCATCGGTGTGAGCAAAGCTTATGATTTTATCAAAAATACCCCTGTCCTGAAAATTGAATTCGGATGGTTCCGTATTTGGCTTTAAAGCGGCGATACCCTTTTCTGATGGCACATAAGGCTCCCCATCAATCATGCCCACCCTTGAAGAACGAACGCCATTAAATGTCTTTGTATCAATAATTACTTTAGTGTTTAAATCATAACGGTATAATTCAGTTAGAGAATTATCAAGCATATAGAGAATATGCCCATCCTTGAACAAATTAAAGACAGGTCTAAAATAACCGAGAGGCGTAAAATTATACACTTCTTCATTTTTTATGACCTTTATTTCACCATACTCAGAAGCAATGAAAACAGTGTAATTTTCTGAAAATATAGATGTGTGAGGCTCGCCGCTTACAGCCCCTTCCAACCATCTTGTGTTTTGGGGTGTATAAATAATACCATCTTGAAAAAAGGATGGGTTACCATTAAAATTTAACATCCACAGCCGGTTATCTTCTGTCAAATGAAGGCGCAAAATTTCATTTCCGGGTAGTCCATCACTTGTACTGAACGTAACCATTTCGTATCCATCGTATCGGACCAAACCCGTATTTGTGCCGAACCACATAACTCCATTATGGTCTCTGAGTACATCATAAACCGTTGTTCCTTCTAATAAATGTACTGGTTCTAAACGTTGTGCTGTTCCATCCTGATAAATCAGACATGAAAATAAAAGTAGCATACAGTACGTAAGGAACCAATTCTTCATTTATAGTGGCATATTTCGAAGGAATTCTGTAAATGCAGGTGCCTTGCGTCTTGATACAGGTAATTCGGATCCATCCTTTAGAATGGCGGTTGCTTTTTTGGGAATAAATAACTCCAGGAATTGCACATTAATAATGTAGGAACGATGCACCCTAAAAAAAGAGTCAGGATTAAGAAGCTCTTCATATTCTAAAATTGGCCTTGATGCGGTAAGTTGTCTGCTATCATTTAAATGAAATTTGGAATAGGTATTATCGGCTTCAATATATTTGATATCTTGAGTCTGAACTATTTCCATTCCCTTATGCGAAGAAATTACCAATTGCTCCGCCGGTTTTGAATCGGTTGCTTGTTCAGCAGCAAACTTTACGGCTTTTCGGTACATTACCTGTTTGCCTGTATCCCGTTTCATGATTTTCCACCAATCCTCAAGCTTCTGACAGGTTTCAATTAACTCATCTGCAATTACCGGTTTGAGCAAATAGTCAACGGCATTAGTCTTAAATGCTTTTACAGCATATTGTTGAAATGCGGTTACAAATACAACGAGGCAACGGTATTCCCCAATTCGATCCAGCAGATCGAATCCGGTTCCATCGGACATCTCTACATCCAGAAAAAGAACATCAGGCGATTGATGTAGAACAAGTAGTTGCGCTTCTCCCACATTTTCCGCTTCTCCGGTAATTTGAATTCCGGGAATATGTTCATCTAACAGTGAACGTAATTGCAGTCGATTATCAAGTTGATCATCAACAATTATAGCTTTCAACAATGTATATATTGAATAATATTTGGAAAATAAACGTTAATCAAGATACTTAAATCAGCTAAATGGAGTGATAAAAATATTCGTTCCTTTTAAATTTTCTGAACCAATGCTTTTTATAATAGTGTTGCTTTCCCAACTCTTTATAATTTCCCCAAATACATGAGTGATTCTTTATTTATGCTTTCATGACTTTTCAAATCGACACTATAAAAATGCAATCCGTTAAGCGGAAATCATAATAGAAACAATACATTGTCTTAAGATTCAACCGCTATATCCTTAATTCGGATTTGAATGGATGTTCGGTTTTGCCAGGTGTTTTCTTCCAACACATAAGCCATATTGAGCGCTCCATTTTGCGCATTTCTCACAGCTGGTAAATGCTCGTGCATGTTGAACCCAATAGCATCAAAAACTGCAGAACCATTTTGTGCCACTTTCATTTTTAGGTGGCCTTTACCAACAATGGATGGTGTCCCCACCACGCGCAGACCTTTAGAAACAAATATGGGACGCAGATTATCGGGACCAAAAGGTTCAAACTGACTCAATAATTTCCAGAACTTCAAATCTACATTGCTCAGGTCAATAACCGAATCGATCGTTAGTTCCTGTTTGAAGTCTTCATCACAAAGTTTTTTACTGGCAAGTTGTTGAAATCGCTCCATAAATGCTTCAAGCATCGATTCTTCCATTGTCAGGCCGGCAGCGAACTCGTGTCCGCCGAATTGTACTAACAGGTCTTCACAACTTTTGAGTGCATCATAAATATTAAATCCACGGATGCTTCTGGCGGAACCTTTCACTTGTCCATCAACTGTACTGAGCATTATGGTGGGACGACAGTACAAATCTACAATCCTGGATGCCACAATGCCAATTACACCGAGATGCCAATCAGGGTTATGCAATACAACTGCATTATTATTTTCGAGATTTATTTTTTCTTCAATTTGGGCCAGGGCTTGCTCCATCGTTTCGGTATCGGTGGTGCGACGCTTGATATTGATGCCTTCCAATTCTCTGGCTTTTCCGGCTGCTTCCTCATCCGTTTCAGCAATGAGTAATTCTACAGCCGTGCTGGCATCGCCCATTCGTCCGGCTGCATTAATGCGCGGCCCAAGGGAAAACACAATTTGTGAAGTAGATATAGATCCAATTTCCATACGGACTAAATCCATTAACGCTTTAATTCCTTTGCGTGGCTCTGAGTTAATCATTTTTAAGCCTTCACGCATCAAAATACGGTTCTCATCAACAATCGGTACGATATCGGATGCTATTGAAATAGCTACTAAATCAAGCAGTGGGTTGGCTTTTTCGGGAGGAAGCCCGAGTTCCTGAAGTGTTGCCTGAACCAGTTTAAAAGCAACTCCTGCTCCTGATAAACCATCGAAGGGATAGGAACAATCCGGGCGTTTCGGATCTAAAACAGCTATGGCGTCCGGAATGATATCGCCTGCAGTATGATGATCACAAATAATCAGATCAATACCTTTTTGGCGGGCATACTTCGCTTCTTCAATGGCCGTGATTCCACAATCTACCGAAACAACAAGGGTTGCTTTTTGTTCGATTGCCTGTATGATACCATCTTCAGAAATTCCATATCCATCTTTAAACCGATGTGGAATATAGTAATAAGCATCAACCCCAAATTGACGCAAAAAAGTGAGCATAACCGATGTAGCGGTGGTACCATCCACATCGTAATCTCCATAAATGAGCACCTTTTCACCTGATCTTACGGCCTGCGCCAATCGGGTTGAGGCCAGGTGCATGTCCTTCATCAGGTAGGGGTCATGCAGGGCGGTGAGTTCGGGCCGGAAAAAAGACCGGGCTTGTTCAAATGTTTGTATCCCCCGGATAGCAAGGAGCCGCGCGATCGTTTCAGAAATCCCAAGTTGGGTCTGAAGTACGGACACAAGTTCCCTGTCATCCGGTTGGGCGTAAATCCAACGGAATGCCATATTAACCTTATTTTTTTCTTATTATTCATTGAATAGGCTAACGGATATCACTCCGCACGCCAGGGATGCAGTTTTTTGCATCTTAGCATTTTATAATATAGAATTTTTGGCGTTAATTCATACTAAGACTTGATATTTTGGTTGGTTTACATCAACCAGTCGGAAGTGCAAATATCATCAACAACCATCATTCCCATATCTTTACTTCGAATCGGCCTTTAGAATTAGCTGCGGCGCGGTACATCCCCTGACTATTAAAAACCATAGCAATTTCGCCATCATGTCCTACGGCAATAATTCCACCATCACCGGGATTTAATTTACTATTGATAACCAACTCAGCGGCTTCTTGAAGACTTTTCCCGGTGTATTCCATGATAGCCGAAATTTGGTGCGCAACGGCATGACGGATAAACTGCTCGCCGGTGCCGGTGGCCGATACAGCGCATGTTGCGTTATTTGCATAGGTTCCAGCTCCAATAATAGGTGAATCACCCACGCGACCGAATCTTTTATTGGTCATTCCACCGGTTGATGTCCCGGCTGCGAGATTTCCATTCTTATCCAAAACAGCAACCCCTACGGTTCCCATTCGGAATTCATCCGGTAAATCCGCACGTTCTTCACTCAGGGTTACTTCATCCACTTCTTGGGCTCGTTTGAGTTGTTCGTGCCGGCGTTCGGTGTAAAACCAGGATTGTTTCACCCGTTCCACTTCCATTAAATCTGCGAATCGTTCACCGCCTTCCCCTGCAAAAAGCACATGCCGGGAATCGTCCATAACATGACGCGCCAGCACAATCGGGTGTTTAACTGTTTTGATACCTGCAACAGCGCCTGCCGCCAGATTGCTTCCATCCATAATGGATGCATCCAGCTCGAAAGAGCCCTCGTTGGTCATAACGGCTCCGCGTCCGGCGTTAAACAGTGGATCCAGTTCAAACAATTTTATCACTTCTACTACAACATCAAGTCCTGGTTTTCCTTCCTCGAGCATATCTCGACCAAGTGTAAGCGCCTGATCCATGGATGTTAAATATTGATCTCTGAGTTCATCCGGCATATCCTGTGAAATCACACCTGCACCACCATGAATGGCAATGGCAAATTCCGGTTTTTCAGTTTCATTCATTTGGTTTGATTCTGATGAACAACCTGTGTTTAAACAAATAATCAGAAATAAAAATAATATTAAGCTTTTCATAGTCGAATAAATATGGTTTAGCATGACTAAGGTACGTTTTAGAACGTAATATTGAGAATACCATTTTAGAATTAGAAAAGCACGTACAGAATAGGAGGATAAAATCGGATGGTTAGTGACCACGTTTTGATATTGGAGGAGCATTGTGTGTTTGTCTGATACTTTACCATTAGGGATGAGTCCAAATCCCTGACAATCATTAAGCTTGCTTTAATTATTCAATAAGATTGTTAATATTTCTCTTAGAAGTTTGTGCAACATGTGATTGGCTGATTGCCATATTATTGCAATTTCGTAAAAAATAAAATCCTCGATTATTGACACTTCATGATGCCGTGGTTTTATTCTTGCTCCAGTGTTGTACTCGATAAAAACCTAGTTTATTAAATCATTCTCATTCCATGCCTATTTAACAGAACACCTATGTTACATAAAAAAACCGTTATCAGATTTCTAATAACGGTTTTAGTACTACTTGATTTAGAAATTATCTTAAATCAATGTAAACGGGTGTATTCTGCTCTTGAGAAAGCAAGGTAGCTTTTGTAAAAAGCTCCTGAACTTCATTGTTGGTCTCTGCAAGTTTAACCGTATTTTCTGGTGTCATTTCAGCAGATGCTGCAGCACACGTTACTTTAATTGACATAGGGGTATAAATGCTAAATGTGAGGCTTGAAACAAGTCCGTTTAAAAATGATATTTGAGTTTCAACAATTGCAACACCATTCTCACATTCTTGTGCCACATTGGTTAGACTTGGTGGAACTAATCCAAAAATCCAACCTGAAGCAAATGGTCGCTCAACTGTAACTGTTGATGGCGTAGCACCCGTGGTGATACGAGCATTATAGCATCCACTTAAGAAGATGCCTGCAAGTACTATCATTATTATTGTTTTTTTCATTTGTGCAGTTAATTTTAATGTTGATATTTTTTTGAATTTAATTTAAAGAACCCAAGAAAACTACGTCTTTAATTAATTAATGTGAAAAAAATATTCTTGTCTAAACGTTAATTTAGCCACTCTTTTCAGGTGAATAAAACGGATTTTTATCATATTTATCTAACTGCATATACGCCCGGCTATATTTCACGTAATTATCTGAATATTGAACAATTGAAGCAATTTCCTCGTCGGTTAGTTTGCGAACAGGTTTAGCGGGACGCCCCATGCACATCCATCCCGATGGCATCACTTTACCCGGTGCAACCAAACTACCGGCCGCAACTATACAATCCGATTCAACTACAGCTCCATCTAAAAGAATGGTTTGAATGCCAATAAGAACCCTGTCTTTTATCGTGCAACCATGAATCATGGCACTGTGCCCAATCGTAACCTGATTGCCAATGTTGGTTGGATGCGTTTGGTTGGTTACATGAATGCAGGTGTTGTCTTGCACATTCGAGCGAGAACCAATACGGATTGAATTTACATCTCCGCGAATAGTACAATTAAACCAAACGCTGCTTTCTTCACCGAGCTCTACATCCCCTATTATATCAGCACTGGGTGCAATAAAGTTTGATTCGTTGACTTTGGGCTGAGCGCCCAGAAATTCGTATAGCATAAAAAATTTATATATTGATGGGTTGAAACGGGTGTTTACTAACGGCTTCAATTTAACATGGATTCCCGTTTGTAGAAAGTTTTTCCGACTTTGCGAAAATGATTGATAAGGCTTTCCGAGTCAATCTTATGGAAAATAGAGAAATTTATTAGATAAGGCGTATTCAGGTTATCCAAGTCCAACCAGATTTTGGAATGGATATCGTAAGTAATCTTTTCTCCAATAAGTATGATATTGATATCGCTACCCGGATGATACGTTTCTTTAAGCCTGTGATTATAAAAATTCCCTGATGCAGGAGGAAATCTTTCATTAGAATCCAGGTCAAATCATACGTGTACTCAAAACCTTCTCTTAAGCTGAAAAAACTGCTTTTTAGTAGTTTTTTTAAGCGTTGATTTCAGCGAATGTCAGATTCCATAGTTTACGATTTTAGAGGAATAAAACCATTTTATACGTTTTGATTTTAGAATTCTCCTATCATCCAAACAGCCAATAACAAACGGCAACTGCCGCAACCACACCGGCGAAATCGGCAATCAATCCGGCCTGAACGGCGTAGCGGACTTTCTTGATTCCAACGGCTCCAAAATAGACTGCGAGAACATAAAAGGTGGTTTCGGTTGATCCAAACATGGTTCCGGCTATTTTTACGATAAAGGAATCTTCTCCGTGAGCGGCTATCAAATCGGCCATTATACCTATGGATCCACTTCCTGTCAACGGACGCATAATTGCCATTGGGAGGACTTCCACCGGAAATCCCACAAATGATAAAACGGGGTCGAGCAGGGTTACGAGCCACTCCATGGCTCCGCTTGCGCGAAACATACCTATGGCAAATAAAATGGCCACTAAATACGGAATAATGCGAACGCCAATTTGAAATCCCTCTTTTGCTCCTTCCACAAAAACCTCATACACACTCACTTTTTTGATGAGGCCATACAGCGGAATCAAAACGATAATAACGGGCAGAACAAGAATGGATAATACTTGCATGATTACGCCTCCACCGGGTTAATATCAGTTTGGGTTGGCTGTTCAGGAAATTTGTTGGCATAATATTTAGCAGCCAAAATCCCAACCGTTAGCGAAATTGCTGTTGCTATGATGATACTGTAAAACAACTCAGCAACACCCACTCCAAGCAGTGCAATGAGTGTAACCGGCGGCACCAATTGTACGCTTGCCGTATTCATAGTCAGGAACATGCACATGGCGTTTGTAGCTGTTTCTTTATCGGGGTTTAGTTTTTGCAACTCTTCCATCGCTTTAATTCCGAGAGGCGTTGCCGCATTTCCGAGTCCTAAAATATTCGCCGATAGATTTAAGCTAATTGCTCCGAGAGCCGGATGATCTTTGGGCACATTTGGAAATAATTTCCCCAAAACCGGATTTACTACTTTCACCAATTTGTGAATCAAACCGCTTTCTTCAGCGATTTTCATCAATCCCAGCCATAGCGCCATAATGCCAATCAAGCCAATGGCGAGTGTTACTGCAAATTCGGCCATATCAAAGGCAGCTTTTGTGATGGCTCTCATTTTTACCAAAATCACCTCGGGCAATACAATCGAAACCGTCTGGACTGCCGTATCCTGAGAAACAATCTCCGCTCTTAGCGTATTCAGGTCTCTTGCGTCCTGATTTTTCGCGATTTTTTGCCAATGTTCGGGAAGGCTGGAATGAACGGGGATGATGAGCTCGGTTCCACTATCGGTGGGATACCACTGCGCTTCATGACGGGCATCAGAACCGGAAATCGTGAAATAAACGGATTGTCGTCGGTTTAAATCCGCACTTTCTGGAAACTCTATATCAACCTGAATCTCCATTCCATTTTGAAATTCATTTGTAAAATAATCGCGTCCGTCATTAATAAGCGCAAAAACAAGGCTGATAATTATCAGTCCGGCCCAGATATAGTTTAGCATGGCAGTTTGTGTTTGGTTTACATTCAGGCTGAAAAGTAAGGAAATTGAGTGGTTAATGAATAATGGAAGTCAACTCAATCTGCAAATAGATTTTATTGTTAGTTAGCTTATAATTTCTTCCATGAGAAAATTTTGAAAGGAAGAAAAACTATTTTTAATATGAAACCTAACAATTGTACAGTAAAATCATTGTAATCATCAATAAAATAAATATATGAACAAATACTTTTTACACGGTAAGCTTACCGCAAAACAAGGACACGGAAAAGAGCTTGCGAATATTTTGATGGAGGCTTCTGCATTAGTTTCGAATGCAAAAGGTAGCATCCTCTATGTAATCAGTTTAGATGAAAAGAACCCGAATGATGTTTTTGTGACTGAAATTTGGGAGAGCAAGGAAGACCACGATAATTCTTTAAATGCAGAAGGAATTAAAGAATTGATAATGAAAGCCATGCCAATTCTTGATGGACAGCCCGAAAAGGGTCAGGAGCTTAAACTTATTGGCGGAGCAGGGATTTAACCCGGCTCCACAAAGCTATAAATTATCAGCTTAAGCAGAATCATTTACCATTCATCAACGCTTAATTCAATTCAGATTCTTCGTTATAAACACTAATTACTGAAGCGGTCGTAAATCAGAATGGTGCTTAAAATAATAGAAAGTGTTGGTGCAATTACCCTCACATAGTCGATAAAAATAGGTTTTCTTCGCGTTTGAATGCTTATCAAATCGTTGTTTTGCAAGGTAAAGTTACGCATTCCCATGGGCATGGGTTCATTATAGGTATAGCGAAAAGTAAAGGCCTGTTCACCTTCGTTAGGGTCATAGCGTGAAATCGCAATATCTAAACGTACTCGTGACCAGTCAATTTGAGTTTCTCCTGACTGAAAACGTACGGGGCCTCGCGCAAATGAAATCAGATCAGACACATTTGTTTTACGCGGTACCATGTATCGTCCCGGAAGGCTTACATCTCCCCAAATATTCAATGTATCAGCAATTTGGCCTGGTTCAGCAATACGAACAAATCCTTCTGCCATTCTGAACATTTGGCTGTATTGCAGCTGTCCGTCTCGAACGGTTTGCGCATGGACGTCGGGTGTGAGGGCTATCACAAATAAAATAGTTGTAATTAATGATAAAATCGATTTCATACCAAGTCTCATCCTGTTAGGATTGTTCATTTTGTACGTATTTATTGTAGTTAGCGTAAGAATGTTTGTAATAATCTTTTCTGTAACCATAATCAGTAGATTTTTCATGATCGAATGCCGTAATAGCTGTACCTATAACGGGTACATTGATATTTTTTAAATTCTCAACAGTAACACTGAAATCTACATTGCGGGTTACATTAAATCGTGAGATCAATAAAATACCATCAGCCATACTCATAAGAGGTGCAGCATCACTAAGAATCCCAAATGGTGGAACGTCAATAAGCACATAATCATATCGCTCTTTAAGCAGATTGATTAATACTTTAATACGTTTACTTTGAACCAAATTGGCCGGATTTTTCACCCCTTTGCCGGCGGTTATTACATCAAGGCCAGGAACGATGGTTTGGGAAATTACATCATCTAACTCAATATCGTTAAAGAGCCAATCGGAAGCTCCCGGTTTTTTGTCTATACCAAATTGAGAATGGATACGCGGGCGTCTGAAATCACAATCGAGAATAATAACTTTATGATCACTTTCGGCCATTACAATACCGAGGTTACACATGATGGTAGTTTTCCCCTCGCCCTGTCCGGAACTGGTTGTGATAAGGGTTTTATAGGAGATGTCGGGTTGTGAATAAATAATGTTGTTAAATAATCTTCTGTATGATTCACTAAAAGGAGAAATAGGATCGAGAAGTGTTACCAGGTCAGTACAAACCTTATGTTCACCAAATTCTACTTTTTTCTGACCACCAAATTGCTTGTCAATCATCTTGTTCATGTCCGGGACTACAGTAAGTATCGGATACCCAAAATCGCGTAATGTTTCAATACTGGTAATTTGTGTTTTCGTGAGTTCACGGATAATAACAATTCCCAAACCGGCGATTCCACCCAGCAAAAAACCGGCGAGCAGGAAAAATAGTTTTCTCGGTTTAACCGGAATATTTGGAATTGGGGAATAATCAACGACACGTCCGTATCCAAGCTGGGTTTGTTCCCAAATAGAAACCTCGGCAGCCTGACGCGATAAGAGTACAAATAGCTCTTCGTTCATTTTCATATCACGCTGCAACCTTGCCATCGTCACCATATTTTCAGGCATTTTATCAAATTGCCTTTCCAGATCGGCAATATTACTGTCAAGAACTTCGATTTGAGCTTCTAATTGTTTTTTTTCAATCTCCAGTTCCAGTAATATCTGCCGTATTTTGCCTAATTGAGCACCAATATCGCCATCACTAGAGCCAACTAAACCAATAAACCGCTCATCCTGTTTTATTACTTCATTTACCATCTCTTCAATTTGAGAACGCAAGTCAGCAATTTGTGTATTCAACCGAACCAACTGGGGTTCCTGTTCAGGGTTTTCCTTCAGGCTGGGGTTCTCGGAAATAATGAGCATTTTATTGGTTTCCATTTCAGCCAATTGATACTGAAAACGGGTAAGTTGAGGTGCAATGCTTCGAGCTACTTGTTCGGCAAGGCCGGGAGTAATACTTTCCATTTCGGATCGGTATGAATCTAAAGCTGCATTAACCGTGACTTCTAAAACATGCGTTTTTTGGCGTTCAGTCATCAGCTCACTCAGCATATCAACCATTATACGTGACTGCTCATCAAGTACAACCAACCCTTCGCTATTCATAAATTCCTTGAGATTAACTTCGCTTTCTTTGAGGTTTTTAATAACATCATCACGCTCTCTTTCCAGAAAGTTGAGTCCTTCACGCGCCATACGCCTGTTTTCATATTCAGAAAAACTATTGTATGTGTCTATAATCGTATTCACTACACGGGAAGCTTCAACCCTGGAAGGTGACTCAAATGTTACGCGAACAACATCACTTTCCAGTTCAACCCGTTCATAGGAAATGCCATTCATTAAACGCATTGTAATAATATCACTAACTTCTTCTTCTGTTAAACTAGCTACTCCCAGCTCTTCATAGTTAATATGTGTAACAGGGTATTTGTCGGTATCGCCCTCCGCTAATTCGAGAATATTATTCGCTACTCTGGCCATAAAACGACGTGATTGCAAAATTTGCAGCTCATTCGCGATGGTACTACCCATACCAATACCGAAACTACTGGTGAGCAATGTAGATATATCACTACCGGCCATAGAGTACCGATTTGTGGCCTGTGCAATAATGATTGATCCGTCTCCCCGATAAATAGGGGTGGCATGTTGCGCTAAGAAATATGAGGTTAACAGACCAATAATAAGTGTGCTAACCAACAACCATTTATAGCGCCATCCAATGTGGAATAGATGCAATAAATCAATTTCATCATCCTTCTTTTGGTTTTTATTACGAGCAGAAGCGTTGTTTACCCTTATTTCTCCATTATATTTACCGTTTTTAAAGCCACTGTTGGATGAATCTGAGTTGTGTGAATTATTATTCATTGAATGTACGATTTATACTAAAATGCATAGAATATTAAAATTAACAAGATATACTCTTATTTGAAACAGCTAAATCAGCTAATTATTCTCCACGCAAAATTAGTTGGAATGAGGAAAATAAAGTCTGTGTTCTGATGATAAAAATTTGCTAATTTGCTTCAAACAAGCGCTTTTATATGAACAATCACTCAACTTTAAAAATTGGTTTAGCCTGTGCCGGTGGTGGCATAGAAGGAGCCGTATATGAAATTGGCGCATTATGTGCCTTAGAGGAAGCAATAGACGGGCTTGATTTCTGTAACATCCATGTGTATGTAGGTGTTAGTGCCGGTGCCTTTGTAACCTCTTGTCTTGCTAATGGAATTAGTCCGAGAAATATGAGCCTGGCGATTTTATCTCAAAAAACATCGGTTCACCCTATTACGCCGGGTACATTTTTCACCCCGGCGTTCACGGAGTATTTCCATAAGGCTGCAGGAATACCCTCGCTTTTCACATCTATGCTTTGGGAGCATTTAACAAAACCGGGTGACATCAGTCTTGGCGGTTCGCTTGCCCGGCTCACAGAACTTTTGCCAGTAGGATTATTCAATAATACGCCAATACGAGACTATCTCGAGAAAAACTTTTTAGATCATAATCGAACAAACCGATTCGATGAACTGAAATCAAGATTACGAATTGTTGCAACCGATTTGGATTCAAGCAAAAGCGTTGTTTTTGGCAAAAATGGTTTTAGTCAGATTCCGATATCACTCGCTGTTCAGGCTAGTACAGCTCTGCCGGTTGTGTATATGCCGGTGAAAATTGAGGGGCGATATTTTATTGATGGCGTTGCACAACGAACCGTTCACGCCAGTGTAGCATTAGATGAAGGCGCTGATTTGGTGTTTTGTGTCAATCCTATAGTTCCGTTTGAAGCACTGGAAAAAAATCTTGAAGATGATGGTGAATTACAAAATGTTCTAATGCAGCGTGGCCTTCCGGCTGTTCTTTCCCAAACATTCCGAACCATGATTCACTCGCGCATGAACATTGGAATTAACCGCTATAAACAGGAATATGCAGGCAAAGAGCTTATTGTTTTTGAACCAGAGCCAACGGATTACCGTATGTTCTTTACGAATATTTTCAGCTTTTCCTCACGGTTGGAAGTGTGCGAATACGCCTACCAAAGTACGCGCAAAAACTTAGTTCAGCGTGCTGATGAAATTGAGCCCATTCTGCAAAAAATGGGGCTAACGCTTCGTAAAGATATTCTTAGAAATCAAAAGCGTTCACTGTACGACCCGGCCTTTCGTCCAAACGGCTACACCGCCGCCCGGAGACTCGGCTCTACACTCGAAGATCTTGATTTGATTTTGGATCGGATGTAGAAATAGAAAATGATGACCTCTGTCATTTTAAAAACAGAGGCCATCATTCATTATAACTGCTTTTTAGAAGTGAATCGCCACCTGACCCATCACATGCCTTCCCGCTTGCGGATAGTAATAGTTGAATCGCTGTAGCTCGCCACCAGAAATAAATCCGAATGTGTATCCATTCGATTCGTAGGTTTCATTGAAGAGGTTGTTGACCATCAGCGTGGCGGTCATTGAGCGGAAAAAAGGCACCTGACGGTATTCGTAACTCAGGCGCAAATCGGTAAGGAAATACGCATCCAATGATTGCGCAGTATCCTGACGATTATCCAGATACTGACGCGAAACATATCGGTTCATGATATCAGCCGTGAAGCTACTTTGCGACAATCGAATTTGGGATGATGCAATAGCCGAGGGCGAAAATGCGATATCGGTATCATTGTACGTGATTTCAAGTTGACCACCTTCATCAAAATCATCCACAAATTCAGTAAACGAGTCGATTTTGTTACGGCTCAACGTCAGGTTTCCACTCCATTGCAGCCAATTTGTGAATGTGTATCCACCTTCGAGTTCAACTCCCAAACGATAGCTATTCGGCACATTGGTACGAATGTACGCACCCACATCGTTCACTTCGCCGGTCAAAATGAGCTGATCATCATACAACATGTAATAGGTGTTGATGCCCAAAAATCCGCGTCCGAATTCGCCCCGATAGCCAAGTTCGAGGTTGTACAAGGTTTCTTTGGATGGACGAGTATCCGGAGTTGAGCGGGTGTATTCGCGTCGAGTGGGTTCTTTGCCGGCTACACCAAAAGAAGTGTATAAACGATGATTATCATTCAGATTATAAACCAATCCGGCTTTTGGATTAAAAAACCAAAGTTCATCATCCTGTGTTACATTTTCCAGATTTCGGTCGAACCCGAGGAAACGATAGTAAATTCGACGAACCTGAAGATCGCCATAAGCAATGAGTTTTGGCGATAAATCAACATTCACTTTGGCGTACAGATTTCCATCCGTTTTGAATCCGTTATTATCATAATACCGCTCGCGAATATCAGAATCACCGGCAAATCGCGCCCAGATGACTTCCCCAAAGTGATCCCCATCATATTCGTTATATCCACCACCAATGGTTAATTTCCAGCGATCAGGGTTGTATTCGGTCGAGAAAATCATCCCATAAAAATGATTATCTAACCAACGTCGGCGAATCAAATCTGTGCGGGTAATTGTGGCGACTTCATCCCCCAAAGAAATCGGGTCGATTCCATACGAACTCAGGCGATCATCGGTGCGGAATTCTTCAAAATATCCGCGTCCGTAGGTGTAATGGAGGGATGCGTTTCCAAGCCATTCATCCGAAAAACGATAGGAATAATGCGCCTGATAATGATCTTGCTGATAGTTGTCGGTTTGATTGTCGTATGTGAACTCATTAAACCGGCGATTTCCCAAATTATTCTGAAGAATCGCAGCATCACTTTCGCCAAGGAAAAGTCCGTTGATGTACGATTCAAGCTGTGCAGCATCATTCCGGAGGATGGGTTCAGGAACCCCATTCCAAGCCTGATAGGTCTGCTCGCGACCGCTGAGCACATTCAGTTTCAGGAAACTGCGTTCGGTGTACCGACTGGCAGAAAGCGCATACGACGACAAATCCGAAAACGCCCTGTCGATATATCCATCCGATTTAATCATGGAAAGTCGTGCATCCACCGCCCAGCCGTTTTGGAGCAATCCGGTTCCGGCGGTGATGTTGTGTTTGCGCGTATTAAATGCGCCATAACTGTTTGTAACGCTGGCGTACGGATCCTGACGAAGCGAACCAGTTTGGATGTTTACACTCGCGCCAAAGGCAGCCTGACCATTGGTGGAAGTGCCCACGCCCCGCTGAATTTGCAGAAACTCAACTGAAGAAGCAAAATCGGGCATATTCACCCAAAAAACGCCATGCGATTCGGCATCATTCAACGGAATTCCGTTAACGGTTACATTGATGCGCGTTGGGTCAACCCCTCGAATCCGGATTCCCGTGTAGCCCACTCCGGCACCGGCATCAGACGTTGAAACAACAGAAGGCGCCATTTCGAGGAGCAACGGCAAATCCTGTCCGAGGTTTACAGCTTCAATTTCTTCCTTAGAAAAATTCGAAAACGTTACCGGACTGGATGCATCCACCCGGTGACCCGTAACGACCACATCATCGCCCATAAACGCGGTTGAATTGAGGTAGATAATCTCCACACGGTCAGAATTCACCCGAATGGTTCGGGATTGATATCCCACAAAACGGACTTCAACCTGAGCCGGAGCATCAGCGAGAAGTGTGAGCTGAAAGCGTCCGTCGGCATCGGTTGCCGTACCGTGATTGGTATTTATTTGTGTGATGGTTGCCCCGGGCAGGGCTTCGCGGGTGAGGGCATCGCGAACCGTTCCACTAAACCTGTTTTGTGCCAGAAGTGGCTCTGAAAGTATAAAAAACAGCACGCAGAGCCAAACGCAGCTGAATTTGATTGATAGGTTAGACATGAGTCCTCCGAATGTTTAAGTAACAGAAGGAGGTGCTATATCGCTACGGTGATGAGCCCCGAAAATACATACAATTGTATTTCCGTAAAGGTTTCCCTACGCCGGTATTAACCGGATCAGGTATTTGGGGTATGATCTCAGCTCGCAGAAGCAAGCACCCCCAACCTCGATTGGTTGGAAATGGAGTGCTAATATACACAAAATTCAGCATAATCCAGAACCGAAGGAAACTATGGGTTGTAATGTATAAGCGGAACTTTAAAATTTTAAATACCAATTAAAGTTTTGAGACAAGATGCGTTTTTTCTCGGTTCTAATATAGTTTAGAAATTCACGACTTATGGGAGAAAGCGTTTTCCCTTTTAGCCAAACCAACCTCCATTGTGTTGTAATAGGTAAACCATTGGACGAGAGTATATAAAGCTGATTGTTCAATAATTCATTTTTGACACCTATTAACGGCATTACAGAGTTGCCTATTCCGGCCATAACAGCTTGCTTTACCGCTTCATTTGACGTTAATTCCAAACGCTTTCGTTGTTTTCCGCCAGAACCCTCAAAATAGGTCTCCATTGCCACCCTCGTTGCGGATCCTTCTTCTCTGTAAATCAGCGGTTTGGCTTCATTTCTATCAGGCTCATTTCCCATTAAAAAAAGCTTGTTTTCAACCAATATTTCTTCCTCGAGATCTAATTTATCCGGAAGCGTTGAAATCAGGGCAAAATCTATTTCGTTCTTCTTCAGGCTCTCAATTACCCGGGTTTTATTAGTAACATCGAGCACAAGGTCAATACCGGTAAACTGTTCCAGAAATCCACTTAAAAAATAAGGGATAATATACTTGCCGGTTGATGCAGAAGACACACAAAGTTTACCCGATAAAAACCCTTTAAAGGCCTCCGTTTTGTAATTAATGTTTTCCAACTCCTGAATAACTTTTCCGGCAATAGCCGCAATTTCTCTACCAAAGTCAGTAATGTATAGTTGTCGCCCAACAACTTCTGTCAATGGAATATCAAATTGATTCTGAAAGTTTTTTAACTGTATAGAAACAGCCGGTTGTGTCATAAAAAGTTCAACCGAGGCTTTTGTTATACTCTTGGTTTGAACGACTTTCAGGAAAATGGTGAGTTGATGAATGGTATAATCCATAAAAATTATTTATGTGTTGTATAAAATAATATAAATAAAAATTTATAATCTATATGCCTAAGTTTGCGCCGTAAAATAATTATCAACTAAACCATAAAGAAAGAACAGTATATGGATACCGCAACCAAAAGAGAATTCAGATTAATAGAGGGTGAGTTTTCACCTGAACAAGCTTATGAAATATTAAATGGGCTGTTCACCAACAAAATTAATTATCACAATAGGAAAAACTTTAGCCTGCAAATAAACAAGGGCAAAACCGATCCACTAATTGATCATAGAATAAGCGAGCTGAAGTTATCTCAAAAGCAAATCAAAGAGATAATAACAGAAGCGAAGCTAACCGGTAAGACACTCCGCGTGGGCTCAAAAATTCATATTGAATTAGTTTAACGTTTTTTAAATATGTCAGATAATCTGATTTCAGCAATTGCCCTTCTATCACCAATCGTATTCATCCTTACTTCTGCGGTTTCATGGCTTCAGCCTGGCATAAAACCGAAGCATGTGATTTTTCTTAGCAGAGCTTCGGCCACGTTAAGCCTGCTGATTGCTGGTATATGCAGCTTTTATGCTATTAAACTGGGGTTAATAGAATCTGCTTTTTTAGGGATTGCAGGAATGGGCTTAAGTATTCGGCTTGATTCGGTTAGTCTTATCATGTTGGGGATGATTTCATTGCTAAGTTTTATCATTATCAAATTTAGTATTCGATATCTTGATGGCGACCCAAATCAAGGCCTGTTTATGGGACGATTGGCCGCAACTATTGCGTCTGTTCAGCTACTTGTACTTTCAGGGAATTTGGGGTTACTTTTCATATCCTGGGTGTTAACAAGCTTGTCATTACATCGATTATTGGTTTTTTATCGTGATCGTTCCGGTGCGCAAATAGCAGCCAAAAAGAAGTTCATAATGGCCCGTTTGGGCGATGTGTGCGTTTTGATTTCCATTATATTGCTCTATACCCTATTTGGAACAGGCAATCTTGAGGTTATTTTTACGACGTTAAATAACACACCTTTTACCGGTCATGCTGCATCGCTTGAATTTGCTGCTTTATTTCTGGCGTTAGCCGCTATCTTGAAATCGGCTCAATTTCCCACACATGGTTGGTTAATTGAAGTGATGGAAACTCCTACGCCGGTTTCAGCTCTGTTGCATGCCGGAATTTTAAATGCCGGTCCATTTCTCATTATTCGTATGGCTTATGTAATGGATGCGAGCTCCATTGCGCCCATGCTTCTTTTGATTATTGGCGGGTTCACCGCTCTTTTTGCATCTGTTGTTTATCTAACTCAAACGTCCATAAAAACGGCCTTTGGCTACTCCAGTGTTGGACACATGGGTTTTAGTTTAATGGTATGCGGTTTGGGTGTATATCCGGCAGCTATGCTGCATTTGGTGGCACACTCCTTTTATAAAGCCCATTCGTTCCTTTCTTCTGGAAGTGTAATTGATGTTATAAAGGCCTCTAAAATTATAAGCGTAAAAAAATCAATTAGTCTTACACAAATTATTGCCGGGATTCTGTTGGCGTTGGCTATATTCACCGGTTTTGCACTTCTTTGGGGTATTGATCCTGTAAAAGAGGGATCTCTTTTGATTATTGGAGGGGTCATTATTCTGGGTTTATCCCATATTTTTATTACAGCCATATCCCTTAATTGGAATTTAAAATTGTTCATGCAAGCTACATTATTGGCGTGTGGGGTTACGGTTGCTTTTTTTGGTTTAGAAACAGGAACACACGTTTTAATGCAATCAAACGTACCGGATACTTCAACACCGGGATTGGGTAAAATTTTGGTTGCAGGCTTGTTGTTAGCCATGTTTAGCTTGACCGTTATTGCGCAAAATAGTGTGGCACTTTTATCTGACAAACCCTATTACAAAGCCCTCGCTATTCATATCAGGAATGGATTTTACGCAAATGTATTATTTGATCGGCTTATTGGTTCTTTACGCATTAATTCTGAGGGAAAAATGACCGTACTAAAGGAACCTGTTCTACATAAACCATTTCCCAAAAATGGGATAAATAACAGAAGAAGTCTTTAATAATTACATCACAACTACACATAAGCACATGGATAATCAGGTTTTAGAACACCCAAAGGAAGCTATACATACCAATAGACAACAAATACTGCGAGAGACCTGTAAAAAAATAGCTCCGTTATGGTCACTTGAAAATTTTGTTGCGGTAAATCCCTATTTAGGACACACCGATAAGACATTCGATTCTACGGCACACTATTTGGCAGCTATTGCCGGTATTCAAATGACGTTGCCTATTTCCTTTTACCATAAGAAAATTAAGGAAGGAATTATTACGCAGGAGGATATTCAGGCTGCATTGGCTAAAAAATCTTATCCTAATGTTGATTTAGAGACATTTTTAAACTCTCTGAACCAAACAGAAAGTAAAGCAGTGCTACCTGCAGCAACCATTTCTGATTCTGCTTTTGAGGCTACCGGAATGGATTGGAATCGTTTTGCAATATCCAGAATCTCGACCTGGGCGGCTTCTTATTTTGATAAAGGACAAGCCAGTTGGAATGCTTCAAATCCTGATTCCTCACTTTTTGAAGCGTGGAAGATGGAGGCTTCTATTGATTTATCAACAGAAATTATGGGTCTTAAAGGATTTAGAAAGGCTGTGGATGAGCTCCCTCAAAATCCTGTAGAAGCTATGCAAAAAGCACTTGATATTCTTGATATTCAGGATGATATACTGCCCATGTATCTGCACAGATTACTTTTGCGTTTGGGCGGCTGGGCTGCGTATGTGGCGCGAATTGATTGGGAAAATGGAATAAAAGGCAATCAAAGTGAAACACTTATTGAATTTCTTTCAGTACTTGTCTGCTGGGAAGCATGCCTGTTGCGTTGCTTGAGTGATCGTACGATTCAGCCGGTTTGGTTCATTGCGAAGAAAAACCTTGAAAGCATCAACAGCCAAACAGATATCAATCTGGATATTTCTCAAAAACTTATTTTGCAGGAAGCTTTTGATATTGCAAAACAGCGTGAAATTATAGCCAAATTTCAGGGAAATGAAGTGAAAGAAATTCCAAAAAAGGAGCGACCGCTTGCGCAGGCCATATTTTGCATAGATGTTCGATCAGAAGTATTTCGCAGAAATTTAGAGCAGGTAGATGAACATATAGAAACGTTGGGTTTTGCCGGTTTTTTTGCATTTCCCACCAATTTTCTACCATTGGCACACAATGAAGGACAAGATCAATGTCCTGTTCTTATTCCATCGGGACTCAATATTTTAGAAGAAATTCCTGATTCAAATAGCCATGAAACGGCATATAAACATCGTATTTTTAAGCATCAAATAAAAAGCATTTGGAAAGCATTTAAATCGGGCGCGGTCTCATGTTTCAGTTTTGTGAGTCCTATGGGTTTATCGTATTTGCCGAGGCTTTTCACAAATTCTTACGGACTAACCCGGCCCGTACCAAATCCCAATCAATTTGGAATTAAAACTACCGTACAAAAGCAAAGAAGTATCAGCTTAAAAGAAGCTTTACACAATGGACAAAAAGTGGGTATTCCTGTAGAGAAACGCATTCAGATGGCCAAAAATGCATTGAATGCCATGTCTCTTACGGAAAATTTTGGGCGCTTCGTTTTGATTGTAGGACACGGATCAACCACGGTAAATAACCCGTATGCAAGCGGACTCGATTGTGGTGCTTGTGGTGGACGATCTGGAGAGCCCAATGCTAAAGTCGCCGCAGCTGTACTCAACGACAAAGAAGTACGGAAGCACTTAGTGAATGAGAATATTACCATTCCCGATGATACTGTGTTTTTGGCTTGCTTGCACGATACCACCACGGACGAGGTTTCAATCTTTAATGAAGGTGATGTTCCGGAAACTAAAAGCGAAGAATTAGAAAATCTTAAAGCGTCATTATCAAAAGCCGGAACATCAACACGTGCAGAAAGAGCTCTGCGAATGGATATTGGACGAAATATTGATAAAGAAGTAATTATGCGAAGTAAAGATTGGAGTCAGGTGCGTCCTGAATGGGGGCTTGCCGGCTGCTCAACTTTTGTTGTCGCATCCCGCCAACGATCAAAAAACATTGATTTTAAAGGCCAATCGTTTCTGCATTCATACGACTGGAAAAAAGACGATGGATTTCCGGTTCTTGAACTTATTATGACGGCACCCATGGTTGTAGCAAGCTGGATAAATCTTCAATATTATGCATCAACTGTAGATAACAAACACTTTGGCTCGGGTAATAAAACACTGCACAATGTTACGGCAGGACTTGGAGTGTTAGAAGGATATTCCGGCGACTTAAGAGTTGGTTTACCGATTCAGTCAGTCCATGATGGCGAAAAATTTCAACACGAACCGGTAAGGCTTAATGTAATTATTGAAGCGCCCATTGAAGCCATGAATTCCGTTTTAGAGAAACATCCATCTGTAAAAGATTTATGCGACAATAAATGGATTTTCCTGTTCGCTTTGAATGAACAAGGACGAGTTTCCCATCAATACAGCGGCCAATTGCAATGGGATACATTATGAGGTGGCGTTTCGCATCCATAAAAAATACATTCAGATATTATGATAACATGTAGTGTGGCAAATATTTGGCTATCAAGCTTAATCAGTGGATTAAATAGAAACCAATCGCCACACCATTTGTAATTAGGGGTTTACTTCAATCTCAAGGGAGTGTATGTTATCCCGAATTATTCACGACAGTTAGATAATCAAGACATAAACCATTGTATACTCTGGATGTAGATAAATACTGTACTCACTCAAATTTGGGTGTAGAAAAAATGCTTCTAAATTTCCACGTTAGCTGCGTTGAAGTTGAAAAATCATGCTCAGGGTACTCAGGTACCCTTCCGCTGATTTTTCCTCTTCGCCTTGCTCACAAGAAAATTTATTGGTGAATAATCCGGGTTAGTGGCTGTGTACGGTATTCACATAAACACATAGGGAAAAAGAAATGATGATGCATTTTATAATGATATCTCGCCTGGTCTGCGTTGTTTTGGTTCTGATGTTACTTTCATCTTGCCAAAAATCCGGTCAAAACAATACGCCGAATCAGATTTGGTCTCCTGTTGTTTTGGATTCCCATCAACGGTCAGATGAAAATGAGCCATTACCGTCGAACTTTCTCGCTTTTGAACTGGATGTTGAACGTGCCCTCACAATCGCATTAGAAAGCGGACGAATTATTTTGCCCAAACCCGATTCTACTTTTATTGAAGTTGAGCTTGTGGATGCCGGACTCATACCACCATCTTTACAAGAGCGCTACCCCGAAATACGATCTTTCACGGGCATATCTACCCATGACCCATCACAACACATACGAATTGATTTCAATAGGAATGGTTTCTATGCACTTTTCAAAGAAGATGAGACGTCTGTTATCATTGGCCCGTACACAATTAGTGGATCACCGCTTTATTTCATATTTACAACAACAGATTTCCCATCCATACCCCCGGCACGCTTTGGCTCAATTTTGGCGTATTGATTAAACTGTTATACTACATCCACAAATGCACGAAAAAAAGTCTTTCGGGCATTCGTGGCAAATAGAATTGGTTTAAATACAAGAAAAGGTTAGTTAGCCCGGATTATACACCGAGAAATTTTTATTTGGTTATAGAACGTGTTATTGAAGGATATCTCCTTCTATCAAACACGCCTTAAATCCATCTCTGAGTAGTTCTTTGTTCAGGTTTTTTCCAATAAAGACAAACCTGTTTCTGCGCTTCTCATCTGCTTTCCACTGTTTTCCAAAAGATCCTTGCAAAATGGAAAACACCGATTGGAACACAAATTTTCGATCTTCATTCGGTAAGTTCAGGATGCCTTTCATCCGGTAGAGTGCATTTCCCTGAAGCATGGTCAGCATGTTTAACCAGGCGTCAAGGCGTTCCAAGTCCATGAAGCCTTCCAACTCCAGGCTTAGTGAGGTGACATCCTCATCGTGCTCATGTGGATGAATATGATCATGGTGATGGGTATGTTCATGACCGTTTGATTCAGGAGTTTCAAACGAAGCTTCCACATCCTTGATTTTGCCAGGGTTCAGCAAAGAAATATCGAACAGGTTTGAAAGGGGAACATCTGCCTGAGTGGTGGTTATAATGGTGGCTTCATCGTTGATTGATTTCAACGCAGCCATGATGTTCTCTATGGTTTCCTTATCAACCAAGTCCGTTTTATTCAGAATAATCAAATCAGCACACAGAATTTGATTTTTAGTTTCGGGCGTTTGTTCTAATTGGATAAAAACATGACGGGCATCAACCAGTGTAATAATTCCGTCAAGCTGGAAATCTTTTTGAATATGAATGCTGCTGAAAAAGGTCTGCGCCACGGGGATGGGATCGGCCAGTCCGGTAGTTTCAATCAGAATTCGGTCAAAGTCGGCTTTACGGTTTTTGAGTCCTTCGAGGATACGAATTAAATCATCACGCACCGTACAACACAGACATCCGTTCTGCATCTCAAAAATACCATCATCTTCCCGGATAGTCAGTTCGTGATCAATACCAATTTCACCAAATTCATTTTGAATAACGGCTATGCGCGACGACTCAGGATGCGTAAGCACACGGTTTAGTAAGGTTGTTTTCCCGGAGCCCAGAAATCCGGTGATAATTGTAACAGGAATCATTTTGTATTGAAGATTGAAGATTAATGGATTGTCATTTAAGAAAATATATACATTTGCATATATACAGTATGGATGAATGAATCCAATAGAAGATTTTACAAAGACTTCCAATAATGTATCTTAAAAGCAGGGTATAGAACAAGTTAGAATATAGAATTTCACGGAATAGCAAATATTTAAAATGATGAAATGAAAGCAATCTCTTACTGGAGAAATGTGGTTAATACGTAATACTCATGAAATTTAAGATAAGTAGTGTATTCTTACTTTTTGCAAATTTTTCATGTCTCAAACTAGGCTGTTTTATTAATACTCAGGTTAAATGTAAATATTAATCAGAGAATTTTTCCACGCGTTTCCTGACCAAACCAAACAGTAATGAACCCAATTATATATGTGAAGGAGAAAATGAGTAATGAATTACTGTATCCTCCTAATACTGGAACCAGGATTCCAACAAAAAATACAGCGGCAGCAGTAACAAAACGACCAGCATTAAAACAAATTCCGGTAGCTGTTGATCGGACTGCGGTTGGAAATAATTCTGGGATATAGGCAGTAAAGATTGCCTGACTGATTCCAAAAAAGAGTGCGAGAAATGAGGTTTCAATGTAGATGATACCCGTGAATTGCGAATTTGTTAGGTAGAGAATACAGGCAGCAATGGAAGCTCCGCCAAAAGCGATCATAAGGGCTTTCCTTCTGCCAAGACCATTAGCCAGAAATCCGGCAAAAAAGGAGCCAATAATGCCGCCAAGTCCGAGAAGGATTACCAGATTACCGCCTTCGCGGAGTCCGGCACTTCCCGCCGGCAGGTTTTGAGCCCACGTGGGTATCCAGGAGAATGTTGCCCAAATTCCAACCAGCATACTTCCGAAAATGGTAGCGGCTACAAAAAAGTTACCTCTGTTATCTGGAGCCAAAAGAATAGAAATAGATCCATTTCGTACCTCTTTTTCAAGAGGTGCATTATGATTTAACCGGAACCATTGGTCTGATTCTTTCAAAGCGGAAAAACTGATTACAGATAATGATAAAGGCAGAAAGCCGAAGAGAAAAGCTATTCTCCAATAATCCACAAAATGGGTTATCATACCTGAAAAGATGATGCCGATTGGAAAACCAACAGCAATGATACTTAGAGCAATGGCTCTGCCACGGATTCGGTCACCCCAAACCTCAGCGGTAAAGACAGCAGTCATCACCATAGTTCCGCCAACCCCCATACCAGTGAGGAAGCGAAATAGCACCAATAGATGCCAATTGGGCACAAGCCAGACTAATAGAGTAAAAATGGCGATCATCAGAATTGCAAAAGACATAGTTCTTGCTCTCCCTAATTTATCTCCAGCCCAACCAAACAGAACACCTCCTATCGCCCAGCCAATGATAAAGATCGAATTTATGTAAGATCCAACATACCCTACTTTGACAGAATCGGAATCCCCAAGTAAATCAATCACTGAGGTAGCCAGGAATGCCGACATCAAAGTTGATACCAATCCTGAACAAAATGTGCCACCAAATCCTAATATAAGTACAAAAATAGCATAAGGTAGTGCTTGGGTCGGTGGTATAGATTCTTGACCAGGAACAGTTTTTGTGTTAATGGTCATTATGCACCAAAAAATTTTTAATTAACAATGTAAGTGCTGAAATCAGCTTAGATTTCGGATGTTGTTTAAGTGGGAATGTTTTCAAGCCGGGGTGTCATGTTTAAAAATTGTAGGTTACACTTATTTGCACCATTCTTGGCAATATCCCCAGACCCGTTGTATAATTGGTTTCACTGATTGTTCCGGCCTGCGGACCAGAGGTAACCAGAACTTCGGCAATACCATCACTTCGAACTCTTAGGATATCCTCACCGGTTCTCGCGGCCATTTGAGCAATAGCTTGTGTGTTAAAAATATTAGTTCCGCGAATATCCATCCTGACCCTGTTAAATGTGAGACCTGCACCTGCCATCACTTCATTATACCCAGGAATGGTTACGGAATTAGGGCGGTTTGCCATACGTTCACCGGTGTATCTGTAATTAACAAACACATCTAGAATTCCCATTCTATATGATGCGGTCAGGTCAGCCAGGAAACGAACAGCTTCAGGTAGTAGATTTCCGGAATAATCCCTGATATGCAGTCCGCTATGTTCATTATCACCGGGAACGAAGAAGTCGTATTTAAATTTAGTATGACGTGGGTCTTGTATCGTTGCTATTAACCTTAATTCAAAATTGCGAAACGGTCTGGTATGAGTTTCAATTTCTGCACCGAATGTTCTGGTGTTTCCAATAACGGGTACGAATAAAATACTGCCATCTGCCTGGCCACGATGAAAGTTTGTGATAAGGTTTGAACTAGCACTATAAAAACCGGTTAAAAGCAAAGACCAATGGTTAGCCTGTATTTTCAGGCCAGTTTCTGCTTGTGTAATCCTTTCAGCTTCTCCCCGTTGAGTGTCACCTGTAATCTGGCTACCATCAGTTGATTGAAACGTCCATTGCTGAATAGTTGGCGCACGGCTTCCCGAACTTCCTCTGGCATATATAGCAAACTGATCTGAAAATGTGTAGTTGATGCCGACTGACCCTCCAAAGTTTATGAAATCATAGTCCCAGGTTCGGTATCGACCGCTTCCGAATTGACCTGCTCGCGATTGTTCCGGTGTTGGGGTAAAATCAGGATAACCGGGTGGCAGTTCCTGACCAACTACTTCACCATTCTGTACCTGACCGGGATTAACAGGCCTTTCGGCACTTCCTTTTTGGAGGTTCATATCCAGCCGTATACCTGCATCGATATTCAGCCTGTTATTTACCTGCCAGTTATCACCAAAATATAAAGCAGCGACATTCGCATAGCTTTTCAGGTTCCAGTAGCTTGAATTATAAGCTGCAAATCCATCAGCAGGTGTAAGTCCCATAAGATTTCCATCTTGATCTGGAATCATTACCTGTATCATTCTTGGTTGGTGGGCAACTTCAAGAAAAATGCCTGCCTGTGCTAATCGCCATTCAATCCCGTAGTTGCTGTAATAGACACCTGCATTCAGGCTATGATTACCCGCCTGCTTTGTAAGTTGAAGGTTTGTGATGAAGTTGTTAGTTTTTTGGTCTGAGAAAGCAAGGCCATGCACCGTCATCAGACCGTTATCATTCAATGAATTAACTTGTAGAGGATCAGTTATAGTTTCACCTGAGTTTACAAAACGCACAAACCGGGGAATTTGAGCAGGAAGATTGGGCTGTGCAAAGGCACTTATTGGAAAAGGGTCGGCTACATCAGCCATCAAATTCATTTCGTTGTCTGATGAAAGGAACCGGGTTCGCGTTGTAAGTTGCCAACCATTTCCAAGATCATTCAACAATTCTACACCGAACATTTTGTAGTCAACATGAAAGCCATTATCCATATTTACCTGTCGAGTACTTCCACTGTTAAAGGCATCTGGTATGGTTAAAATTCGTCTTTCCGGTGAAAATGAAGTTCCGGAAGCCAAGCTAGGGCCGCCTGAAATGGGTTTCGGATTTTTGTAATTCTGAATAGGACTACCCATAAACCAAACATTACGTTCATTCAAATATTTACCATAAAATCGAATATAACCGCTGTCTAAATAACGAGTAAGGTTAATTTTAACCTGTCCTCCGCGATTAGCGGGGAAACCGGGATCTCTTATCCCCTCATCATAACGATAATACCCCCCCATATTAAATCTCCAGTTCTCTATCAGGGGTCCTCCAATGTTTATATCCTGACGAGCCATACCATGAAAACCAATACTGCTTTTGAGTGAACCTGCTATTTGAGCTCCACCTGTTTTACTGATCAGGTTCACAATTCCACCGGGAGTGTTTGATGAAAAAACAGATGCACTGCCTCCACGCACCATCTCTATCCTGGCTATAGTTTCATCATACCGAGCCATTGCATCGGGAAATGCAAATAGAACTCCAGGTGGCTCAAAAACAGGAAGTCCATCTTCCTGCAGGCTTACGTACCGGAACGAACTATTTGCTAAAAAGGGCAAGCCTCTTACGGTTACATCCGCACCTGATTCACCATAATTGCTGGTAACCTGTACACCGGGCACAGCTTTGAGAAGATCGCCAGTACCTCTTGGAACACGCTGTTCAATCTGTTCAGGGCTGATTATGGAGATTGCTGTGCTTGATTCCAGAAGTGTAGCGGGATTAAATGTTCCAGATACAACTATTTCATCCATTCCTAATGGATCTTCAGCAAGAATGAAATCAACATCCGTAGTCTTGTTTGACTCTATCAAAATAACTTTTTGTACTGTTCTGTAACCAACAAACCGAGCAATAAGTGTGTAACTGCCCGGCGATATCTCAGTAAGCTTGTATTGGCCTTCGGCATCACTCACTGTTCCCGAAGCGTATCCCTGAATATGTATAGTGGCACCCGTCAATGGCTGCTGGTTTGAATCCAAAACGGTGCCTGAAATGGAGCCGGTTTGGGCTGATGCATACCCGTATAGAGCCATAAATGTTAGTGATACAATCAATAGTAGAGTTTGTAGCAATTTTGCCATGTTTACGAATTTTATTGAAAGGGGTTGTTGGGAGCTAGATATCCATGTTTTGCCCTGTATTCTCCGATCTGATCATAGATTTCGGGATTGTCGGGGGTTTTGGTGCCAAGGCCATCTACATACCTGTTAAACATGCAGAAAGCGGCGGCAATGAGAACCGTATCATGCAGTTCATCATCGGTAGCACCTTCCTTTCTGGCACTCTCAATATCATTTTCAGTTACTGCTGAACCGCTTTGTTGCACTTTTTTTGCGATACGCAAAAGAGTCTTCATTTTTGGGCTAACAGAAGATGATTCCGGATTTGACAAGACTTCATCAACTGGATTAGAATCTTTAAAATGATGTTTGGCAATGGCTCCATGAGTGCCCGCACAAAACTCGCAATCATTTAAATTGGATACATAAGCAGCAATCAGTTCCCGCTCACCTTTGGATAAGGTCGAGGGGCTCTGAAGCAAGACTTCAACAAGATCATTAAGTGGTTTTGCTGTTTCAGGGCGGTAAGCCATTAGACCCCTGATCCCGGGCATTCCTTCAGGTACCTTGATGTATGCCATTATGTTTACACCTTTTCTTTTTCTTTGTATTTCAGTTTGGAATATCCTTGCTCAGGACGAATGTATCCACGACTAGTAAGTCTTTGGGCAAGTGCAGTATAAAACTCAGGGTTTTCCGGAGTCCACGAACCCAGGCCATCTACATACCGATTGTAGAGTGAGAATAGTGCTGAGATTAATACCGTATCATGAATTTCCAATTCGGTTGCACCTGTACTCACAGCTTTTTCCACATCCTGTTGTGTAACCAGCTTACCACTCTTCTGGACTTTGGATGCAATTTGTAATAACACCTTCATTTTATCGGAGACAGGCGCATTCTCAGGATTTTTTTTAACAGCTTTAGTCGTCTCTTGCTCTCCAAGCAGGATATCTGCTGTAGCTGAATGCGCTGTAGCACAAAAAGTACATTTATTCCCATGAGATACGACTGTTGCAATAAGCTCTCTCTCACCTTCGGAAAGTGTAGATGAACCGCGAAGCAGCACCTGTGTTAACTCCCGAATAGGTTGAGCAGTATCTTTTCTGTATTCAAGAAGCCCGATAATTCCTGGTAAACCATCTTCTACATTAATGTAGGCCATTATTTACAAGTTTGTTTTGATCCTTTGGAAGAGATTTTCAGGAGATAAGACACCCCCGATGAAGTGGTGAAAATAAGTGATTCAATGTTAGGTAACAAGTGGGTGACGTCATTTTGGTTAAAATTATTTTTAATGATAATGCTAAAAATAAGTGTTATGAGCCATAATAACAGGATAACAAAGGTAAATGGGATCAAGCATTAACTCATAACAATGCCGTGACTTGTTATGATAATAAAGACTTTAACCGACCGACTAGAGTTTTCTTGATGTACTTTTCTTTTGTTCTGTAGATGTTCTTTTTTTATTTGATTTTTCTTTATCACGGGTAAGGGGAGCCACCAAAACATCGAATACTTCTTCAGGTAATTTCGTGTACTGCGCAACTACCTGTTCGGCAGCAACATCAAAATGCCACTCTACGCGTTTGGCAAAAACCTCTTCCAGATTCTTGATGGCTTTTTCACCCTCTTCACTATTTGGACTGATCGTACGTAAGGCCTGTATAATTTCTTGCTGACCCAATAAGAGAGCTTCCATCAAAGCTTTGTTCGTGATTACAATATTAAGTAGAACTTTTAGAATTTGTTGATTCAAAAGAATTTTATTCAGAGGGTGATCAGGAGATTCTATCTCTTGACTCTCAACTCTATCAGGCAAATCATAAACACCTCGATGAACTCTTGTCACAAGATTCATTGATGTCATTTCTGACAGAGCACTCCTTGCATTTCCATAATCTAGACCAGTACGATTTACAATTTCACGTAACTGCAGGGCTTCTCCTGCTTCATTTAGAACATCAAGTATTTTTGATCTTCTTGGCGATATTAAATTGGATTCTGTACTCATGGTCTAATGAAATTGCTTATTAACTTGAGAGTAATGGATGTCTAATGAATATAGTGGTGTGATGTCACTCATGATATGGCGGTTAAAGTCTTTTCAGTTTAATTCGAGCATCCTTAGTTGTAAACTGCCAGTTAATGGTTGCATTTTTAGTGTTTCGAGCCCTTGCCCAAGCATGGACTTCCGAGCTGATGACATCTATACTATCTATGTGTCTGTCCAAGCATTGTTTATTCATTACCTGCAACTCAATTTCAGCCATGTTCAACCAGCTTCCATGCTTTGGGGTATAGACGAATTCAAATCGCTTTACCAACCGTCTGGCTTCTTCCTGGGCGAAAGCATCATAGAAAGAGCCCGCTTTATGTGTACTAAAATTGTCCATAACCAACGTGATTTTTTCCGCTTTTGCGTAGTGTTTGTCAGCAATATACTTGCAAAATTTTGCCCAGTCCATTTTTTTCTTTTTCTCAGTAATCTCCACCATCTGATATCCACCCAGAGTTTCGGTGGCCATAAAAATGTTGACGACTCCTTTTCTTATATATTCATAATCTTCGCACTTGGGTTGTCCGGGCCGCATTGCAATCCCCGTACGTGCCTCAGAAATGAGTTGTTTGGGAGACTCATCCATACAAACCACTGAATATTTAGGGTCATAAGGGCGTTTATACACATCAAGGACGTGCTCCATGGCTGCCACAAAGTCACTGTTTTGTTCCGGTGGGATTACCCAACCCTTGACCTTCCAGGGTTTAAGTTCGTTTTTTTTAAAACCCGACGTACCGTCTCATAGGAAATCTCCTCGACATATTCCAATTCAACCATCTTATCAGCCAATAGGCGCAATGACCATTTGGAATATCCCGATGGAGGTTTACTGCAACACAAGCTAACGAGTTTGGCTTCGGTATCCCCATCAACTTTGCTTTGGTAAACCCGGGAAGTGGCTTGGCGTTTTAAACAGGCCTCCAATCCTTGTTCAATAAATTTCTTTTTGACCCGATCAATGGTTCTCATACTGACTTTTAGTACCCTACTGATTTCTTCATTGGTAACCTTATCAGAGTATGGTCCTTCATCGCAGTTAAGAAGAATATAGGCATTCCGAAAAGTTTGGGTAGTTTGAGATCCCTTGCTGATTATCGCATGAAGTTCTTCAACTTCATCGCTGGTCAGGTGTATCCTGTATCGTACCATATATGCTCCGTTTGTGAGTAAGTTATGATAAGATAACTTATAAATATACATTACGTCAATTTATGTATGACATGTCACTAGTTTCCTATGGACGCATGGGCATTAAGTTTTTTATTTGTAGAACAGCGCTACCGGGATTTCCACGTTAAGTAAGCACGTGGGAAAACTTCGGCTATAGCTTTTATTTTTTCACTATTACAACCTGCGAACCATCCACCCGAACAGCTTCAGACCGAAAGCTTCGATAGTCTTCATAGTAACTTACCGGCATAACTCCACGACGCTCAACCATTTCTCTGTGATAAACAAAAGAGCGACCATCTTCAGATACAGAAACATGCATTTTGTAGTATCCCTTATCGAATTTTAATGAATATGGAGCAGGCAGCACTTCCACCTCATATCCCTCCGGCAGGATAAAACGAATTTCATCTCTTTGGGTATATCCTCTTCTGATGTGAATATCCTGCTTACGGTCACCGGTTGAAAGTTGCATAATATCGCGAGAGAGCAAATTGGGCACGATAAATAATCGGCTTCCGGCAGAGGTCGTTATAGAACTTATTTCAACTTCAGCTTCTAATGAAGCGATGGGTTGAACTTCGTCGGCTGTAACATCAATGGAAACAATATTGAATGTACGTAATGATAGTTCCTTTTCAAGTTCTTTACGCTGCGAACCCGGCAACGCTCTGCTCAAAGCCCTGAGCCATTCATGGTAAGAACCCGAAAAATTGTACTGTATTGATGCGATAGCTTTTCCATCGGTTTGCAATTCAACCGTTGCCTTTTTTTGCATCACATTGGTATCGCTGTCACTTTTCGGGGTTTCCACCAAGATTCCCGAATCGGTCGAAAATAAAACCGCATGACGGTTCGAATTGTTTTCACCAATGTAGCCCAACGGATAATTTGAGCTTGTAGATTCAATCCAAATATCTTCATCATCCAATCGAACAAATAGAATCACGTGGTTAAACTGATCATGTACAAACTCCGGATCAAAGGGATACAGCATTCTGCCGTTTCTGATAAGCGCGGGAAACGATTCTATGCCTGCATGTTTTAACATGGCATACAAATAATTGGTTAATGCTTTACAGTCACCATAACCATTTCTGTTTGTAAATTGTGCCGTTTCTGTCTGTTGACCGCCAATTCCAAGCTGAATACTTACATATCGGGTGCTGGATTGAAGATGCGTGTATAAAGCCCTGACAATATCTTTGGGGTGTTCATATTCTTCCACTACGCTTTCTACAAATGTTTTCATTTCATCAGGAAGCTCATCACGTCCTTGCCACAAATAGCCGAACCAAACGCCTAATTCATCCCATGTTTTCATGGAACCGTGTTTTTTTTCCATACTAAACTCACTGGCCGTAAGCATTAATGTGGGCGTTAACTCAACAAACAGAGAACCCTGAACCTCGGTTTTAATAGTTGGATAGTGATGAACTTCCCATGAGAAGGATCGTCTGTTGTTTTCTGTAACTTCCGTTGGATACTCCTCAGAAATATTAAACATGCGATAGTTGATATCAATATCATCGGGAATAGAAATTGTATATCTGCCCGTTTCCAGACTTACACGTTCATTGAGTAAAGGAATCCACGAAGGAATTTGAATAAATCCATCCAGGATATGCTCGTATGATATTTCAATCGTATAGGGAAAATTTGCGTTAACAAGAGCAAACTCTTTTATGCGGTAGTCATCAATGAGGGAAATTCCCGAAGATGCCGGTCGGTCATCTATATCACGGCCACGGAGCCGTTTTATTCGTTCACCTTCACTATCATACATTTCACCCTTTATTTTTTTGTATTTACTGAATTTGTCGTAGTAAAGATCAAAATTAGCAGCATATAAACCATCCACATTCAGAATAGTTATAATTTTTCTGACATTGATGGTGGCTTTTCCGGGTTCTTCATAATTAAATGTGCGTTCATCCAAACGAATGACTACATCCGCTTCATTGGTCAGCTCATCTGAAATAGTTGATGCTTTCAGCAGGTTTTGTTCAGCTTGCGCAGGCGAAATTCCTGCCAATAGCAAAAAGGTTAAGACTATCCACGAGTACGTTATAATACTCATGGACATGTCTTTTTCAGATAATGTTATATTCATAAAAAGCTCAATTGCGATGTGTGCTTATTTTGTATCATCTGTCTCAGGTTCCTGTTCATCAACTGTTGCTTTTTTAAACACAATTTGGTTTGCTACTGTGTTCTCAATGGTTGAGTAATACTCTCTCAGGTCGTCATATTGCAGTGCATCAATCACCAATTCAGAGCGAATAAGCCGAGAGCTAACTTGTACCGTTGAGCCGAGATCGGCGTATTGAATAAGAAGCACGTTTTTATCATTAAACCGAACCATAGCATTCTCGGGCATTTCATCTACAGCATAACCATCGGGTACTGAAATGGAAGCCGTATAATTACGCTGAATACCATAATTAAATTCTACAGGAAATACTCTTTTTTCACTTCGAAATGGATTTCCAAAACGATTACTTCCCACAAATGGATTTACGAAAATTAAATCGCCAAGAGTGTTTGAATATTCCGGTACTTTTGCCAGCAAGCGGATTTCAAATGGCTTTGTTGTGTCTTCTTCATTCAATAATCGAAATCCTTCTATTTCTACATTCGTTAAACCCGTGAGCACTTCATTTCGGAAATAATCATCAATACTTTCCTCCTCTTCCGGGTTTTGGAACGCGATCCGTTGGTTAATGGCTTCATATCCATCAAACTTCATTTGCATTTGTGTGTGCGCCGTTCCACTTTCATCTATTCGAACAATTGCGTTTACCATTTGTGCGGATTCCACGCCAATATCCAAATCAACAAAACTCGATTCCCGTCCTTCAATAACCAGTCCAACACCATCATTCAAAGATGCAGGATGAAGAACACCATACGGAATATACCGGCTGACGGGATCGAGTACAATATGACTATCAGGGAAATATACTTTAACCAAAATATGATCGAAATAACTTAAGCGTGGTGCATCCCAAATGACTCGCCCATTTTGTCGTGTACTTATTAAAACCGGATAGGCATCAATACCAGCAGCCTGAAGCATGACTGTTAATAACATCGCTTTATCTGCTGAGTTACCGGTTTGTTCCTCTAATGCTTTCGAAACGCCTACCTCCGGAAAACGGCTAAAATATCCATCCCAGAGTACATTTTGTGAAACATAATCATACAAAATTTTGGTTGCTTCCTGATAGGTATCCACATCTTCCAACAGCTCATCAACAAGCCTGCGAATGGAGCGGTTCGATCGCAATTGACGCCCAAAATTATCGCTTGTAAACAATTCCTCAGCTACTCTATCCCATGTATTCACCACCGGCATCAGAGCACCGTTTGGCATTTGATAGGAAATCAAATAAAAAATAACACTCTTTCTGTAATTACTCAGAGCAGTTATAAATGGTTCAGAACGAACCGCCGGAGCATCTTTTACAATATATTGATAATAGGTGCTACCGGGTGTATGCAACCGGTCGTTATACGTGATATTACCAGGAGTATTTGGAAGTACAATATTCGCGTGAAAAGGATGACTTCCTCTGATTATAGGACGGAAATTTAACACTCCGGGTGTAAGCACTCTGATTTCACTGTGCAGCACAGGCACATCACTCTGAAAGACCCAGCCCGGAATAGCAGTAGGATTGGCGGTTCAGATTGTATACGAAAACTCAACTATAGAACCCGGCCTTACATCAGGAAATGCGAAAGTAGTTGTTTCATAATTACCATCACGTTCTGATTGGAAATCCCGGCGGCCTATTTCAGTTGCTATAACACTGCCGTCGGGAGCCTGATTCAAGGTCTGTGCTTTGAGTTTTTGTAAGCGTTCATATTGATTTTTTCTATAAATCCGGATACTCCGTTCGGTATAGGGAGAATCATTCGGATCAATAATTTTTATACGAATGTGATACCGCGTTAACGCATCCAAACTCCTATCTAAGTAGGCTTCCGCGTAATCAACTAAAATAATAGCCGTTGACTCGTCATCATCTTCAAATGATTCAATAGCCCACTGTTCGTCGGGCACTTCGCCCCATTCAACAGGTCTGTCAGCCAGAGCTGATTGTTGAAAGCCAATGATGAGGAGAATGATAAGAAGGAAAAAAGATTTCGTTTTCATGAGTTGCTGGATTTAGTATTCTTTCAGATTTAGTTGTAAAAGGATTGGGTGGCTTACACCAACCTGTTCGTTTTGATTTATGTTTAGAAGTTGATACTGCAGATAAATACCATAGAGTACTTGTATAAATATGAAGGAAATTTGCTCTGATAGATGATTGATTTGTGTACATACAGTCCAGCAAGCGAAGATTTTTCGCTTTTAAAAATGCATCTGTTCTACAAGATGCCGAAGTAGATATATAGTTAAGATTATTCATCTAATGAGTAGTACCACCTACAAAATATTTACGACTTCAATAATAGAGAACCCACATGTAAAAACAAATTCAATTATTTACTTTTTTTGGGGTTTTTAGTTGATAATGCTTTAAAAATTGCGTCTGAGTGTGAAAAGCCCAGTCAGGATTTGATAATTAATACAGGGTTTGGCACCCTCATTTAATCTTTGTAAATAAATCAGTACTTTATCACCGAAGGAAAGCTTTGTACACCTAATCCAATCCAAAACAAGATGAAAAAAACGACCCTAATCATTTTATCACTTGGCTTCCTGTTGCAATCATGCGACACTACTGATTCAACCATGCGGGATCAAAAAATACCCCTGGAATTCAATACGTTGCTTGAGCGGTTTGAAACGGAAACATTTATGAATGAATTCAGAACGGTTGTAATCGAAAACCAAACAGATGTAGAAGAGTTTTTGTCCGAATATCCGACAGATACATTCACTGAACAAATGCTGGCGAATGTTCAATATTCTGATTCTTTAGTTTATGGAGTTTTTGTAGGGGCAAGGCCAAACTCAAGTTATTCCGTTCAAATTGATTCCATCATAACCGAAGGTGCCATTAACCATTTTTATATTACGGAAACAGGATCGGCAGCCGGAAACAGGGTCGTTACCTGGCCTGCCCATTTTATCATCATAAAAAAATCGGATTATGGCAACAGAACAATCGGTGGCCGATATATACGAATTTGCGAATTAGACCCGTGTTCATGGCCGATTTCTACCTTTCCAAATTAATTTTCGATTCGGGATAATCCGGAATATTCACGGATAAGCGATATAGTCAACTTATTGAAGTTTTTATAAAAAGTGTACCGGCCGAATAATATGCCAGGTAGCGAAAAGACTATTTGAATGGCCGAAAATATTAGTTAATGAATACTCAAGTATCGTATTCATCTAATTGATTATAAGAGTTTTTTTTAATTCAGTTACGCTTCTTTAGATTCCTTTTCTTCTTCAATGTCAAATTGAGTTTTGGAATTGATTTCAGATTACAAGGTAGTGTTCAGGTTCAATCTCTTCCTATTGTTTCGAATAGTAGTATTTACTAGTAAAGCTGACTATAAATGGATCATTTAATCGAACTGCGAAAGTTGAGTTGGTTATTTGGTAAGCTAACGGCCTTACGGTAGTTTGGAGACCATCTTTATTAAGCTCCTAATTGCAAACTCCTCCGCATGAACTACTTTGTTAAGCAACTCTACCAAGCCCATCCCGGGGTTTGACATGATTGTTTTATCCAGTCTTCTACCGGAGAAACTTTTATGTCTTCTAAATCTTTGATCTTATAATAGCGTGTTTCTTCTCCTGATTCCGGAGGATTGGTGAGTTGATCACCATTCAGAAAGACGATATTCACAGATACATTATAAGCTACCAATTCAATACACCAACCCGTTATTGGTGAGCCATAATAAACCTTTCCCCATTTGATAGCATATTTTGCATCTTTAATCTGTTTCCGGATTAATTCATCTAATTCAGTAACTATGGGATTCAAAGCGGGTTTCACATTAGCAATCCAATCTTTGACAAGTTCATGGCTGTCATTAGGAGTTGGTGGTTTAATGGAGGACAGTGGCTTGCGATTTTTCATAAAGTTTTTTTTAAAAAAATAGTATCAAACGGCCTGGTGTTTTTGATAAGTGGCAATCATCCCCGAATATAAGCAACAAATGCTTACACGTCAGCTGGATTCGCTGGTTAGCGAACCGCGAAGCGCTATGCTTTGTTATAATTCGATTTTAAGATACAAGATTTTACGACGTATAGAAGGCTAACGTATTCGAAATTGGCGCTCGGGCTATTTTCGGAAAACAAAATCACCAACACCCACTGAACTTGTTGCAGGACAAGACGTTCTATATTTACATTTCACCTATTCTGACACAAAACCCGTTTTGTGTGCCGTTATTCTGTTAGTCCTAATTGTGTATATCTTTCTTCAAGCACCTCTTTATATGCTATTTTCATTTCCTTTGACAGGAATGATCGATCGATCCAATCGAATGCTTTTGATTTATTCCTGATCATTCTATTGAAGCTACCCTTAATCTGTTTTGAAGTCAGTCCAAGTCCTTCACCCAATTGTTCAAAATGTTCTTTCTTCAATTTTTTTTTCTTACCGGCTAGTGTTAATGCAAGCTCTTCCGAATCTTCTGGCAATACAATTGCAACGTTTAACAAATCATAAGCAGGAGACAACGCCCAACCGGAAGCGATTTCAATCATAGAGAAGTTCTTCAGGTGCATATCATTATTTCCAGTTAAAAAAGAGAATACAGCTAAGTCAAAATAAAAGATTTTGTCAAGCAACGTATTACTCGCGTATTTACCCAATGCTTTTCCAACTTTTTCCATTGAACTTTTATATTTATCAAATGCTTCTGTGATCTGAAACATATCGATCATGTGAATCTTTACTCCAGTTTCTTTCCGATCAACACGTTTGGTTAGCGAACCGCGAAGCGCTATGCTTTGTTATAATTCGATTTTAAGATACAAGATTTTACGACGTATAGAAGGCTAACGTATTCGAAATTGGCGCTCGGGCTATTTTCGGAAAACAAAATCACCAACACCCACTGAACTTGTTGCAGGACAAGACGTTCTATATTTACATTTCACCTATTCTGACACAAAACCCGTTTTGTGTGCCGTTATTCTGTTAGTCCTAATTGTGTATATCTTTCTTCAAGCACCTCTTTATATGCTATTTTCATTTCCTTTGACAGGAATGATCGATCGATCCAATCGAATGCTTTTGATTTATTCCTGATCATTCTATTGAAGCTACCCTTAATCTGTTTTGAAGTCAGTCCAAGTCCTTCACCCAATTGTTCAAAATGTTCTTTCTTCAATTTTTTTTTCTTACCGGCTAGTGTTAATGCAAGCTCTTCCGAATCTTCTGGCAATACAATTGCAACGTTTAACAAATCATAAGCAGGAGACAACGCCCAACCGGAAGCGATTTCAATCATAGAGAAGTTCTTCAGGTGCATATCATTATTTCCAGTTAAAAAAGAGAATACAGCTAAGTCAAAATAAAAGATTTTGTCAAGCAACGTATTACTCGCGTATTTACCCAATGCTTTTCCAACTTTTTCCATTGAACTTTTATATTTATCAAATGCTTCTGTGATCTGAAACATATCGATCATGTGAATCTTTACTCCAGTTTCTTTCCGATCAACACGTTTGGTTATATAAGATAGTTCTCCTGAAAATAATCGAATCAATGACGAGGGTACTACTTGAATTCCAAAAGATTCTGCGATTCGCATTGTCAGATGTTCGTTTTCCGGCATTTCGGGAAATCTATCAGAAGGTGGTTTGAAAATATAGTGACCTCCTAATGCTCCGACCACTGTCAATCTTGTGTCTGACTTCTCTTTGGTTTCTTTAACCAATGACATTGACAATTTGGGTTGAACACCAGGGACCGCAACACTTCGCTCAACTACTTTTTTTGCAAGCTCGGCCATTTGATCCAGCGAATAATCTATTTCCGGAGGTGTTGGTGTGCCAAAGAATTTCAATGAACATTCCTGATGAAAGTCTGATTCACTTTCTATGGGTTCATAACAATATAAACATCTATTTTTCATCTTCTTCCGCTATTGGTACTACACTCACTGCACCGATGCAATTTTGACAACAAGCAAGTAGTAATCCCATTCGATCATTTTTATTGATTCTCCAGTTTTCGGAAGCTATATCCAGCAACCACCCTTCTGGTATCAATCCTTCAAAAAATGGAAAAAGTCGCTTTTCGTTATATGGTTTCGTTGTAACCGGCATTGTAAATGTGATCAAGCCATTCGGATAATCTTTTGCGTATTGCTGATCATATTGAAATACATACTCTCCCTCATCCGTTTCTGTGATGATACCTGCCAATTGATCTTTGTAAAACACTTTACCCTGTCTCATTCATTTAAAAGTTTACTATTTACGGGTGCTAGTTCATGCCCAAACATCTGAAGAACCAGGTTGACTTTATCCATATTCAGATTCGTTTTACCCTGTTCGATTTTTCGTATAACAGTAAGAGCAACGCCTGCTCGTTCCGCAAACTCTTCCTGAGTCAGATTAACTTCTTTTCTCCGTTTTTTCACAAACTCTGATAATTGTGCCATTATATGTATTTGAATATAATTTTAGGAAAATACATCATATTATATGTATTTAAATATAAAATGGCAATGATTTTCTTTTTTATATGCTAAGGCATATATCTAAATATGGCTCAAATTAGTCATACATGTTATAAGCTTGCGCTTTAAATCCTTATTTGAAGGTATAGGCGAAAATTTGTTGCGTTCTATTTGATCATTTTTAAACAGGCGTTTCTTCCCAAACTTTGAACCCACCATCGCTCCCGAGGTGAGACAGCACGAAACGCTTGATAATGAGGGCATGGGATCGATTTCTGACGAACACTTTTACCACCCACTTGTTGCTATTCAATATTGATTTACTATCAATAGACTTCGAATTTGAGAATACACTAATTATCCAGCTTCACTTAGTATCCACTGTATCGATTTATTTTTATTCGTCTTATTAGGCAAAACTATTAATTGGTCAATCTATTCTTCAAATCCATTCGTTCGTGCAATAATCTAATATCTTCAATTTCGTCATTTGAAACATTTTGGTAGAAAATGCTATGTTTGCCAACTCTATAACCAAATAGACCAATGTTAATTTCATGGTAACTTCTACCAATCGCTGATTCAGTTGCGTTTTCTTTACAGGCATTTTATATCATTCCGTAATACTTGTCGGCTTGTTCCTCAGACCATTTCTTTGTCGTATAATCCCAAATATCCGTAATGTCATCAATGGCTTCTTGTCTGAATATAAGTTTAGCCATTTTTTATTTTTTCGAATTTTAGTTTCTCAAGATGCTCATCGAAGTCAAAATTTTCAACTCTCGGACTGTTCAATCCTTCTTGGATAGCATTTTTTAGGGCAATTGCTATGCTTTCTTCGTTTTCTAGTAGTCTAAGTCCGGCTCTGATTACCTCACTGACATTTTTGTATCTTCCTGCTGAAACTTGACTACTCACAAATTGGTCAAAATAATTTCCGAGAGATATGGATGTATTTTTGCTCATTTCATTTAATTATTAAAAAGTCTACGTTCTTTTTTGAAAAGTACCAAAAATTGGTAAATATGATATTGTTATTCCCGCATTATAACGGTCTTACATTTCTGCTGCGAGGCGTGGATTACATAGTAACTTACAACAAACAAGACTTTATAGGCGTTGATGATTTTGGTGTCAAAATCGTAGATGCCCGCGAGTTTTTACACATACTAGGAGAATTATCATGAGTACTTTAAGTGTTAGATTACCCGAATCTGTTCATCGTAAACTCAAGCAGATGGCCGAAAAAGAAGGCGTATCGATGAATCAACTTATAAGTTTAGCCGTTACAGAAAAGTTATCATCATTGCTGACTGTAGACTATCTCAATGAACGAGCAAACCAGGCAAATCCGAGTGATTTTAAAAAACTATTAGGAAAAGTACCCGACACCGAACCTGAATCCTTTGATAAATTATTGGATAAAGACATTTGAAAATGAAAGATAAAGTGTGTCCAGTGCTTGGTCTTTAATTAAAATGAACAAAAATACCACATCTTTAATGATGTAAGCTTCGGTTTGTTTATTGCCTGCTAACGGCCCTGCTTTTATGCTGCGTGGCGAGTTGTTAAAATTAAGATTCCGAAGCCTAAACGAGTCCGTTCGAAATGCCTTGTTATGTTTCAGTTAGTTTGAATTACTCAATTAGTGGAACATCAAAAAAGCCATCTTCTAAAATTGGTTCAGTATCAATATCATTTTCCGGGTCATCAGTAGTAAACTCAAATTCTCCTACACATCTTGAAGCATTAGAATCACAATCAATAGAAATAGTGCCTGAAGAATCTAAAAACGTTATGAAAAGCTGAATGTAGTCTGATCCAATTATTTGATATTCTGCCTGACCTTTTCCAATGGTATATGTTCCAGAACCAGTATAGTTATCAATATTAATCATAATCGCTTCCCCTTCTAAGGAAGCCAATAATATTAATGAAGACTCAGAAGTTTTATTTATATAGGCTGTGGGAATTCTATTTGCGACTTTTACATTTTTGGCTTCTATGCCATCAATTTTGATTTGAAGGTTAGACGGCATTGGCGATATAATTTCATTTCCAACCTTTGTCTTCTGAAAGTTCCCATTTATGTGTCCAAATCCATTTTCAATAATTAATTGATCAGAGATAATTCTATACTCAACTTCATCCTCAGCAACATCGGGATGTCCGTAATATTCAACTATCATTTTACCATTTTTGGCTTGTAAAATTTTAGTCTGATAACTTGAGGACATTACAGCAATACTACCGGTAGAATCTACAACCCCAAGTTTGGCCATTTCACCCTCGGAAGAGATACTCCAACCTCTCACTCTTAAATTTGATGGAGAAATTCCGGAAGTTGAAACAGTATCAATCATATACCATTCGCCAAACAAATCAGGATCGACATTCTCCGTATCTGAAGATTCGAATAATTGACAACCGGAAAAAACCAGTAAAATTAAGACTAATGCATTTTTCATAATTCTTGCTGTTTAATTATTGATGATGCCATATAACGGCTCAGCATTTCTGCTGCGTGGCGACCAAGCCCGAATATAAGCACCAATGGCTTACACGTCAGCAGGAAATGCTTGATGCTTGCCAGATTAGTCGTAGTGAGTCCACATTCGGATTACTTTTACAATCTTTTCTTCCTCAATGACTTGATAAACCAATCGATGTAGTATGTTGATACGCCTCGAATATGCACCATCTAAATTACCAACAAGTTTTTCATATGGAGGATACTCTTCGAATGGATTTTCTTTTATGGTTTCCAACAATTCCTCAATCTTTGACCTTAATCCTGACGAAGCTGCTTTTTTTGCATCTTTCTGTGCCTGTTTAGTATAAACGATTTTATATGTACTCACCAATCAAGGTCTTCTTCAGTTTCTTCGATAGGGGTATTAAGCCCTTCTATAATTGATTCTTGCATTCCAGGAATGGAAGTTAAGTAAAGTGTTTCCTGAATCGCACGCCAATCATCTTCACTTATAAGTACAGCATTGGATCTTTTACCGGAAATCTGAATAGGTTCATGGGTTTCAGAAGTTTCGTCCAATAACCGATAAATTTCTTTTCTGGCTTGTGTAGCGCTTAATGTTTTCATGATTTTTTGGATTAGATAATTTTATGACTATAACGTACGCAATAACGTACATATTGTCAACACAAAATCAATGAAAAACATGTATTGTAAGAAAACCTACTATTGAAGGCGACTAACCAAATGGGCTATATTAAAAAGAAACAAGAACATTTTGGCATTCGTGATTTAGTGTTTTCCCGGGTGAACCGCCCCGGGTGTGAGGAGCGCTATAACTGGAAAGAACCCCGCGTTCTTAGCCGCTTGCTTGATCACCCACACCATGGGAACGATAATTTTTCTATGACCGCTTCGCGAATGCGGAGCCGTTTGAACCCAGCTGGTAACAGCTAGTCAAATGTCGAGTCTCTATATAACTTGTCATATAACTTGTCCGCCTCAGGCGGATGTTTGGTGCGCTCACCCGAAGCGCTAACCGTAAATCTGAAAAACGTTCACGCGATCACACCACTCAAACCCACGCATCATGAACAGCTAAAACAAATACGTAAAAGTATTTGTCTAAAATTCGTATTGCCTATTGACTTTCCGGTAACAGGAGGCCATATATATGTTATAAAAGCGGGGCTAAATCGTACTCTTGAAACTGGCTATTCAAATGAACTATTGATTACGGTTCTATTCCCAATATCAACAATGGGACGGGTGGACTATTTCTACCTTGTCTCATCACATTATAAACTTCACCTTCATAATATGCTACGCCGCTACTCATTTGCTTTTGCATTTTTTTCGTTGGTAAAATTTCAATACCGAGATTTACAACACCTCCTGAATAGAAAAGCATATGTTTCACAAAAAGGTCAAAAGCTACAAAAGCATACTTCCCAAATTGGACTTCTACTGCTATTTTATCCTTTACAAAATCTGTTTGATTGTAACTATAGATTGGTTCCATTTCACCATTTGCAATAAAGAATTCTTTCTGTTCTTTTGCAGGCATAAGTATTGATTTTTCCATTAACTCTCGATTTAGAGTAATGTAATAATTGTATCTACTTTCAGACCATCCTCTTTTATTAAACTCAGAATTGAATGCCTTGTTTAAGTCTATAGGAGATAATAGTTTGTTCCCCCTTTTTCGAATCTCCTTACTAATCTTAGTTCGGAAATCATCTGCATCAATTGATGAAATAACATACTTAATCTCTTCATATAAATCGTTGTGATGTACAATTAAATATTCCTCACCGTTTAAATGAGAGTACTTTTGAGCTATTTTCATTTATATTTACCATTAAAGTCAAGTTCCAACCATTCCTTAGGGCGTTGAGCTATTTTGTCAGTTTTTGATGGTTTGTGAATTGGCTTATTAATAGGCCTAAGTTTAAGTTTACCTTCTTTTAAATCTTCAATTCGATCATTTGCAGTTTTACAATAATCCTTTTCTTTTTCAATACCAATTGCATTCCTATTGTTTTTTATGGCAGCTATTACAGTTGATCCAACACCTGCAAATGGATCTAAGACCCAGCTTTTTTCATCAGTAAGCGCAAGGATACACCTCTCAACTAGCTCAATTGGAAATTGACAAGGGTGTTCTGTCTTTTCTGGATGGTTTGATTTAACATTCGGTATATTCCATAGTTCTTTCTCCCAATCCCGAAGGACAATCTCCCAAATATCAGATGGATTTTTACCTTTGGGATTGCCCGACAACTGTCCTTTTTTGGGGCCTTTAAAATGTTTCTTCCCTGGATATTTGGCTGGAACTCTTACATCATCAAGATTGAAAATATAATCATCTGTTTTTGTGAACCAAAGAATTGTTTCATACCGGCCTGAAAATCTATTTGAAGCATGTAATCCGTGGCCAAAATGCCAAATTATTCTGTTACGAAGTTTAAGACTAAATTTCTTGAATATTTGATAGTAAAAAATGTCTAGTGGAAAAATTTCTCCTTTGTCAACAAAATTTCCAACCTGCCAACAAAGACTACCTTTATCTGACAAAACACGCACTAACTCTGAAATTATTTCCTCTTGAGTAGCAAGATAGCTTTCAATAGTTGTTTTGGTTTCGTAAGATTTTCCTATGTTGTAGGGTGGTGAGGTAATTATTAAATCAAATTTTTTATCATCGATATTTTTCAAGGTGCTTAAAGCGTCACCATTTTTGATATGATAATCTAAAGTTGCATTTATAAAGTCAAACAAGGGTTCTTCAACTTTCATCATTTAAATCTATTTTTACTTAAGAATGATTTCTACTCTGATCACGTAAGGTCAAGATATCCCGATTTTATCATCGTGTCGAATTTACAATATAGCTGATTAAATAAACATTTGGTAGGAATTATGGATTTCATTTTGAAAAATAATTAAGGGGGAATTCCCGCTTTATAACATATAAATCCCTAACAGCATTTTGTCGGGGTTTATGTGTCTGATAATAATCCAAAACGGATTTAGTTGCAAGAAATGTTTGAATTTTGGAGGGTTATGCGTCTGGGGGATGGTGGATGAGTGTCTTAATTGAAAAGTTATGAGACAGAGTATCGATGGTTTTGTGTCGTAATTGAGTTGTTATAAGATAGTTTAGTTCTTCTTCTGAATACATCCGTTTGGCCGGCTACGCAAAAGCTTCAACGGCTACCTGATATGCATGTAGGGGATTGTCGTGTTCTCCATCAAAATCTTCGTTGTATTTTTTCACTTCTTTGAGGATTTGTTTTACGGTTTCCTCGTTCTGAAATGAAAAGAACAGGATGGAATAAACCCCTTTATCTTCTTGTGAAAACCAACTGCGGATTTCGGGTTTACTTTTGTCGGTTCTGAAACCGGTCATTTCTGTTTCGCTATACACGGGAACGTTATTTCTCGCCATCATCGACCTGACTTGATCTGAAAATTCCGCAATACTGAGTATAATTAAGAGTTTCATGGTTTTTTTGTTTTATAGTTTTGATTGAAATCCTGTGAGAAAAAGTCAGAGCGGAAATCTTTATGGAAGATGAATCCCGCTCCGGCTTTTTGCAATCGTATAGGCTGTTCTAATTTTTATTGATCACTTTTTTATCTCCAAATGTGTTTTTCACCATAAAATAAATGAGCGGAACCGTAACAAGTGTAAGTGCCGTTGATGCAATAGCGCCGCCCATAAGCGAAATGGCCAATCCCTGGAAAATTGGGTCGAACAGGATTACAATAGCACCGATTACAACGGTTCCGGCTGTAAGAAGAATGGGCATGGTTCGTACTGCACCGGCTTCCACAACCGCATCTTGCAGGGTGTTTCCTTCACTCAGGCTAATTTGTATAAAATCAATTAACAGTACTGAATTTCGAACCATGATACCCGCAAGTGCTATCAATCCAATCATAGAAGTAGCTGTGAAGAAGGCGCCCGTGAGCCAGTGTCCAATCAGGATACCAATAAGCGAAAGCGGAATGGCAATCATCATGATGATGGGTACTCCGAAATCCTGAAACCAACCTACAATTAATATGTAGATGATAATGAGCACAACCGCGAAGGCAATTCCCAAATCTCTGAAAACCTCGAGTGTAATTTGCCATTCGCCATCCCATTTCACGGTGAAATTTTCGCTATCAAATGGCTGTCCGGCATACTGTTGATTTACGCTATATCCAGCCGGAACGGTCAGGCCATCGATTTGGCTACCGGCATCGAGAATGGCATACACAGGGCTTTCAATCACACCGGCCACTTCAGCCGTTACATACACTACCCGCCGTTGATTTTTCCTGTGGATACTTTTTTCAAGTGTTCGTTCTTGTTGTTCAATCAGGTCGGTTATCGCAATCATAGCGCCGGACTGAGACTGCACATGAAGACCTCCCAATTGTTGTACGCCTGCCCGATCGGCTGCATTCAATTTTAAAACCAACGGAACCGAACTTGCTTCCCGCTCATCGTAAAGCGTACCAACCGGATGGCGTCCCAATATCATCCCGAGTGCTTGTGTAACCTGATTGGGCATCACGCCCGATAGCGCGGCTTTTTCTCTCTGAACTGAAAAATGATATTTTGTTTGGTCGTCTTCAACCATCCAGTCGGTATCCACAATTCCGGAGGTGTTTTCAAATATGGATTTGATTTCTGTAGCAACCGTGCGCTGCATCTCGATATCGGGTCCATATACTTCGGCCACCAATGTTGACAGCACCGGTGGTCCCGGTGGAACCTCTACTACTTTTACATTCGCGTTATACTTTTCTCCGATTTTCTGTACCAGCGGACGCATACGCTTGGCAATATCGTGGCTTTGATCGGAGCGCAGGCTTTTATCAACCAAATTTACCTGAATATCGGCAACATGCGGCATTTGTCGCAAATCGTAACTCCGAACAAGTCCGTTAAAGTTGATTGGCGCATTGGTTCCTGAATAAATCTGATAATCATATACTTCAGGAATGGTCAACAATGCAAGGCCTACTTCCTGAGCTACTGCTTCGGTTCGCTCAAGGGTTGTTCCTTCCGGCATATCAATAATCAGCTGTACTTCATTTTTATTATCGAAGGGAAGCATTTTAACTTCAACCCATCGAACATAGAATAAAACCATAGTTGCAAATAAAACGAGTGTTGTGCCTATCAAAAAGCCCCAGCGTTTCCAGGTGCTTTCCATGAGCGGACGCATCGTTTTGTTGTAGATTTTATAGATGATGGTATCTTCAAGTTTATACGCGTTTGAACCGGAACCGGACTGCACTCGTGCCGCCCGGAGTAAACGATAACCCAGCCACGGAGTAACCACGAGTGAAATAATAAGCGAGATAATCATCGCTACAGTGGCACCAATGGCAATCGGGCTCATGTATGGCCCCATCAAACCGGAAACAAACGCCATTGGAATAACGGCGGCAATAACCGTAAAGGTTGCCAGAATAGTGGGATTTCCTACTTCATTAATCGCATAAATGGCCGCTTGTCCGAACGGGAGCTTCCTCATCTTAAAATGTCGATGCATATTTTCGGCCACAATAATCGAGTTATCAACTACAATCCCCGTTACAAAAACCAGTGCAAAAAGGGTGATGCGATTCAGCGTATAATCGTACATGTAGTAGAAAAAGAGTGTGAGCGCAAATGTGATAGGAACAGAAATAAACACCACAAGTGCTCCTCTCCAACCCATCGCCAGAAACACTACAAACGTTACCGCCAAGACTGCTACCAGTAAATGAATCATCAGCGTGCTGACTTTCTCGGTGGCAGTTTCTCCATAATTCCGCGTAGTAGTCACTTCAATATCCGATGGAATAAGCGAACCCCGAAGCGTGTTAATCATCGCGTCGATATCCTGCGCAATCGTCATGGCATCTGCACCCTGACGCTTTCCGATGGAAATGGTTACCGCTGGAAATGTACTTCCCGCCGTTAATCCGGATTCTTTTGCGCTTGCCGGACCAACCGAATAGGAAACATATTGCTGTGCTTCTCCGGCCCCATCGTTGATTTGGGCAACATCGCGGAGCATAATCACATCACCCTGACGAACATCAAGCACGAGCGATCCGACATCTTCGGCTGTTTCCAGAAAGCTGCCGGTCTGAACCAGATATTCTGTATCGTTTTGCGAAAAACTGCCTGATCCAAATTCGGTATTCGCTGCCTGTATAGTTTGGGCTATGTGCAATGGATCAATATTTAACGACGCCATTTTCTGTTTATCAAGAACAACTTCTACAGTGCGCGAGCGACCACCGTGAATAGTTGTTTCGGCTACATCTGTAATCGATTTTATTTCATTATCCAGCTCCTGAGCCACCCTGCGAATTTCATAATCATTCAGCGTATCACTCCAAAGTGTGAGCGTTACAATCGGCACATCATTAATAGATCGCGATTTAATGAGTGGCATGGTTACACCTTCCGGTTTGGTATCCATGAATTTCATAATCTCATTGTAAAGCCTAACCAAACTGCGCTCAACATCTTCCCCTACATAAAACCGCGCGGAGACCATTGCTTGTTCGGGCATAGATGATGAATACACATATTCCACGCCCGGAATATTTGATAGAATTTTCTCTAACGGGATTGAAATTCTGTTTTCCACTTCCTGTGGGGATGCGCCCGGATATCCGACAAAAATATCGGCCATGGGAACATCAATTTGCGGTTCTTCTTCACTTGGTGTAAGCCAGACTCCATACGCCCCGATTGCCAAAAAGGCAATCATCAAAAGTACCGTAAGTTTCGAGTCGATAAACGCCTGCGCTATTGTACCTGCTAATCCTGTTTTCATTGGTTTTGTATTCTGTTGAAAATGTATTTATAAAAGGAAATCGGCTATTGAATCACACGCAGAAGTTGTCCCTGCCTGATGTTCATATCCGGTGCGTTGACGTATTGTTCACCGGGCTTCAGACCGGAAATAACTTCGATAAAATCACCTGATTGATTGCCCGTTTTCACCCAGCGTAAAAGTGCAACATTGTCATCACTGATGGTATAAATTCCGGTGAGTTGTCCACGTTCAATCACGGCAGACTTTGGGATATACAGACGATTATCTTTTTCGGTAGGAACATTCATTTCAGCAAACATTCCCGGTTTTAATCCTGAAACCTCCACTTGATCTGACAATACTGCTTCAACGGCAAACTGACGGCTACCACGATCGCCCGCTTCACTCACGGCTGATATTGTTGCTTCAACCTGATGAAGTCCGGCAGCAGAAACATTGATTTTGATGTTCATTCCCTCGCGCACTTGTTGAATCATTCCTTCGGGAATGCTGGCCGTAAACTTAATTTGATTGGGATCAGAAACGGAAAGCAGGGGATGTCCGGGTGAAGCCATATCGCCGGTTTCTACAAACTTGCGCGTTACAATTCCATCAAAAGGAGCCCGAATGACCGTGTAGTTCAGCATTTCATTCACCTCTCGCAGGCCGGCTTCAAGCGCGTTTACATTCGCTTTTGCCCCTTCGTACATGGTTCTTATATCATCCAGTTCTTTTGAAGTAGCGCTGTTATCAGCATACAGATTTTTGATGCGATTAAAGTTTTTTTCTGTATTCTCGAGATTTGCTTTTGCCTGAATCATATTGGCTTCTAACTGCATCTTTTGGGCTCTGATCTGATCGTCTTTGATGCGAATAAGGACATCATCTTTTTTCACCTTATCGCCCACATTCACGGTTGACCGGGTTACGGTTCCCATAACAATAGTGCTCAGATTTGCCTGATGTTTACTTTCCACCTGAGCAGGAAAACTGAGCCCGTTTTGTCCGCTTGTAAATTCTGCCACGTTTACTGTTACAGAAACCGGCGTTTGTTCAGTTTGCGATGCTGTATCAGACCCACAGCCCGAAAAAAGCATAGTCGCTGCAATTACTACTGGTATTATTCCAATAATTGATTTTTTTGAAGTCATTATTTTGTTAATCATTGATGTACTGTTTTGATAATTTGATTGAGAAGTTGATACCCCAATAGTTTTCAACAACTCTTATTAATTGGTTTCTAAGAGCAAATTCAGCGTGGCAATACTCATATTGTATTTGTAAAGCGCCATCAGGTTTTTGAGTTTTGCTTCGGCCAGTTTTGTTTCGGCTTCCAGCAGGTCAGTGGTTCGCTCCATTCCTTCAGCATATCGGTTTGAGCGAATTCGCACATCTTCCGTTGACTGCCGGATAGATTCATCCGATAATTCAAGCTCCTGACGAGCATGTTCCAACGAACGCATAGCCTCGCGCACATTATTCTCTTGTTCAAAGCGATGGTTCTGTTGCATGGATTGTGCTTTCCGCAAATCCGCACGGGCTTCCATCATTTTTCCCGCTTTACTGAATCCTGAAAAAATATTCCAGGTCAAATTGGCACCAATCATGTAAGATGATGCACCAAATCCCGCAAAATCACGGTCGTTAAATTCGTAGCTGCCAAACACGTTTACTTTAGGCAAAAAGCTATACTCCGATGACCGAACCATCCGCTCTGCTGCTTTCACGCGATAGTCAATAGCTCTGGTTTGGGCATTGTTTATTTGGAAGGATAAACCATCTGCATTAAATGTAGTTTTGGAAAAATCTTTTAATGATTCGGTTGGAGTAATGGTATGGGTTCCGTCAAATCCCAGTAAAAGGGCCAGATTTTCCTGGACATTTGACCGCTCATTTTCTGTATGCAATTTTCGGCTTTCCATCTCTAATTCAAAGACTCTCGCTGCGAGGAAATCGCTTCGGCTGATCATCCCTTCTTCTAACAAATTCTCTGCCTGACGCCGATGCTCGCCTGCTGTTTGCAACGCCGATTCAATCACCTCTAATTGATTGGTATGCAAAATCAGGTTGTAATATAAATTTCTGACCTGATATCGAATATAGTTTTTGGTCCCCTGTAGTTGCTCATTTGTTGATTTGAGCTGATTTTTGACTGCACTTCGCTGCATAAACATATCGGGATTGAACACCGGTTGCTGAATGACCACTTTTGCATTGAAGTTTTCATACGCATCGGGGTCGTTTAGTAATGCGGGATTAAAATCCTGCTGACTTACCACTTCCTGTTTTAGCTTAAACCCAAAAACGTTGAGTGGATCATTGGTTGAAATTACATTGTATTCAAAAGAAACCTGAGGCAAAAATATGGCGTTGGTTTGCCGGTATTGCGCCCGGTTTTTATCCACATCGAATGAAGCCTGTTGAATGGAGAAATTTTGATCGGATGCAATCTCCAGGGCTTCCTCTAAACTCAGCATCATTGTTTGTTCATAGGTGGTTTGTGCCTGCGTTTGCAGCTGTAAAAAAAGCAGGAATATCGGGAGAATCAGATATAGCTTTCGCATGTATGAATATTTTCGATTCATCTTAAATATTGTTTTTATTAAATTAATGGATATTATTCTATTGCCGGGCTGGCATTACTTTTTCTTAAATCCCAAATTATATTTCTTAATAATGGTTTCTGCGAGACACCATCTTGAGAATGAGGACTGAATCAAATTCAGCCCTGCAAACAAGGTTAACAGAAACCAGTAAGGTGAAATAAAAACGCCCAAAGAAAGGCTTATAGTTACTATGGTTCCTGCAAAAAAGCGTACGCTTCGTTCGGTTGGATTCATTTTTTTCTTTTTAACTGATGAATAATGAGTTAGAAATTTTTGATGAACCAAGATTTCTCAAACAACACTTTCTCCCAATGACGAATAATTCCCGGATTGTTGGTATCCACATCGGTTTCATAAAAATTGCCGCTTACTTTCTGGGCTTGGTCATCTCCCATTTCCAGGATGTATTTACCCTCGCCTTTAAATGCTTTGTTTGACTTTTTCCCGGCTATATGCCTGGCAATATTATGCGCAACCGTAAAGCCCTGATGCTGTGCAAATATCCCGGCTTTGGCAAGTGCTTCTCCGGATTCGAGCGGAATGGTTGTGATATCGCCAATAGCAAACACATTGGGATATTTGGTGGCCATTGTCTCACGATCAACTTCTATCCACCCCGATTTGCCTGTTAGGTCTGTTTGTTTGATAACCGCCGGACATTCGTGTTTTGGTGTATAAGCCATCAATTGAAACTCTTCGGTTACTTCACCTTTTTTGCTTGTTTTAAACACCATCTCAGAACCTGATGCAGAAACCAGCTGATACTCCGGGCGATAATGAATACCTTTATTTTCCAGCAATTCTTTAATGTTTTCGGAGATTTTCACACCCGCAAATGGCATGGGTTTGGATTCAGGAGTGAACAGCATAATCTCTGTTTGTTCGCGTAATCCTTTTTCACGAATATAATTTTCAACCAACATAGTTGCTTCATACGGTGCAACCGGTGATTTGTAAGGCAATGATGGAACCACTACGGCAATTTTTCCACCTTTGAATGATTTCAGTTGATCATAAAAAGCGGATGCGCCATCAAGTGTGTAAAAGTTGTGGCCCGATTCATCCAAATTAAATTCTGCCGATTGCTCAACTCCAAGTGAAATTACCATATAATTTCCGGTGTAGGTTTGTCCGTTAACCTTTACGGAAAGTCCTTCAGGATCAACAGACTCGATATCCCCAAGAACTACTTCAATTCCGTTAGCTTCAATGTCTTTTGTATCCCTGTAAACCTCTTGTTGATCTCTTTTACCCACCATCAACCAGGTTAAAGAAGGACGAAAAATATTTTTCTTTTCCCTTTCGAAAACTAAAATTCTGGCAAGATTTATTCCGTTTTCATTTCCAACTTTCCTGCTTAACTCTTTGGCCGTATTGATTCCGCCAATTCCGCCACCTAATACTAAAATTGTTTGTTCCATTTTTCTATTCGTTTATTGTTAATGCTGATGAATGTTAATGTGATGAGACCTCAACGGGTAATCCAACGGCCTTCCAATCGGGAAATCCCAGCTCCAATCGTTTGGCTTTGTAGCCATTTTTATTGAGTTGCTTAACTGCAACATCGGCCATTAAACAAAGTGGTCCCCGGCAATACGCCACAATCTCTTTTTCTTTTGATATCTCGGCCATCCGTTCTTTCAGATTTTTCTGAGGATATGAAAGTGCATATTTAATATGTCCGGTTTTGAATTCCTCTTCCGGCCTTACATCCAGAACGACCACTACATCCTGATTCATTTTATCGATGAGCTGCTCTGCTGTTATGGTTTCGAATTCTGTGTTTTTACTGCGGTAGTCATCGAGTAACCTGGAAATTTCCGCATTTTGTGAAAAACCCAGTTTGCGTAGCGAGCACCACGCATCAAATACATGCTGCGATGCCAACCGATAATACACATATTTTCCTTTTCGCTCGGTATCGACCAATTTTGAGTTTCTCAAAACCTGCAAATGTTGTGAAGCATTGGCAACCGAAAGCGTGGTGTTTTGGGAAATATATTCAACTGAAGCAGGACCCTGAGCCAGCAAATCCAGGATTTCCAACCGGTGTGGATTCCCGAGCGCCTTCGTCATTCCGGCCATTTCAATATATATCGCGTTTTTAAAATCTCGTGGTTTCATATTCATTTAGTTTTAATGTTCGTGCTAATGATACGAACATTATTTAAAACATTCAAGTATTTTATTGAATGTTTGAATGATAAATAATACCTCACCGTTTAGAGCTTACATTTCGGTGATAGATATCTGTTTATATTAATGTTTCTTAAAACCATACTAATTAACCTGAGTTCGATTTTTAATCAGGAAAGAGTGTAGAAATTAAAATTCGGAACAGCCGTAATTATAATTTATTGCCTGTTAATCATTTTTTATTGCTACGAATGCACGAATATTTTTATTTAATCGAGGCTTGAAATGACAGGCTTTGAAGGGAATGAGCTGTTTGAGCGGTTTGAAACGGAAACTGGGTCAGCTGCATGAAATGTTTGAATTTCCGAAAGGTGTGCGTCGGAGTAGCGGAGGCTGAGTGTTGTAATTGATTTGTATTAGACAGAAGACGGACAAAATAACGGTTTTATAAAGCCCTCTAAGACCAGAACTTGATTTTTGGCGATCATAGATCTGACTTCATCTGAAAATTCTTTGAATTTGATAATGTATGCGTTGGTTAGATCGTGTGTTTCTACAACAAACGCGGGAATAATGAACGGTTTACAGATGAGATGAACAATGATTTTGGCTGCTCGAATTTACCGTTATTTTTTTGGAGAATACCGCTTATGAAACTATGAATGCCATCTATATTAATATCGCGTATTTTTCACGACTACATGGAATGGCAATTTTGCCAAGTGAAACGCTTGCAGATATTAAGTAATTAATTGAATTAAAAAGATATGGGCTTTTGATTTATCAGAAGCCCATATCTTTATTTAGAACTTAGTGACGCGGTTTGTTACCGTCATTTTTCTTTTGTGGGTTTTTGGAATCTTTATCCTTATTCAATCCATCAGGATTATTGTCCTTCTGACGGCCAGGATTGTTTCTTTTATCATCTTTATTTTGATTTTCCATAGTAAATATATTTTTTAGTTATTATTAAATGAACATTTAAATCTATGACTTCAATTCACCTGTAATGTTACAAAATAGTGGCAACGGTTTACAGATTATTGGGGTTATTGTGCTATTTTTTTTAAAGGCTTTGCATCAACCGGCTGGCTGACTGCCCCATTACTGCTTTGTCGCAAAATAAAAAATCCTCATCCCGTAGCGTGACTACGGTTACTTTTTGCCCCGGTACTCGACCAAAAAACCTATTTTACCAGATGTCTTCTATATGTGATATATGCAACAATAATTTTTTTTCCTGTAACATATAAAGTATATTTAAAATAATTTTTTCTGAATTTCTCTATAAAAATAAATTTTAAAACAAAAAATTGCTCTCACATATCTTTTTGTTATTATAGTTGATATTATTTTTATACAACAAAAATATTAATTATTATATTTATCAAATATTATATCACATAATTTGTTGCATTTTATTCAATATACTTATAGGGCAAATGTATTTACTACTATACAAGTAATAAAATATTTTTATTTATTTGTTCATATATTTAATATAATCTAATTTATAACGATTATTGTGTTTATTGAAACCGTTAAAACATTAAAATAATAGATGTATAATGAAAAATATTATTACGAACTTGTAATTATAAAAAATTTTATTTAATTATTATTGTTGAATTTACGCACTGTAAATGGTGTGCTCCTTGTTCTGCTGAGTTGAATTTCGGGGTTGCTATTCTTTTTGAACTATTATTAAAAAACCGTAATATTATTACGTAAGACGCTTCAAGTTCGATTGTCTGATAGAAAAAAAATCAATAGAAATATTTTTTTTATCGGAATAAATTATCCCAGCTACAAAGAAGAATAACATATCTACTCACTGAAATGCTTCCCTGAAACTTGTGGAATTCTCTAGTCGCTCATTTTTTGAAAGCTCAAATCGAAGGATGATTAAACTTTAGGAAACCTGGTTTTAGAAAGCACAATTCTAATACCCCTAAATCATGAAATCAGTTCTGAAACTGGTCATACCAGCACTATTGCTGCTGGTGTTTATGACCCATTGCGACATCGTCTCAACAAATGGCGATGAACAGGATACTAATCCTAACATACAACAGACTCAGCCAGAGAATAACCCCAATGGACAGTCTGTGAATTTTGATCTGGAATGGTCAATAATAAGTGATGCACAAGCATATCAAATACACATTTCCAAATCGGAAACATTTGATACGATAGCTACTGACACAACGGTTGCCAATACCTCACTCATAGCTAAAAACCTCAATCCTGACACAAATTATTACTGGAAAGTGTTTCCGGTAAATGCAAACAATACAGGTGCGTGGTCTGATGTGAAAAACTTCAAAACAGGTAACAAAAGCTCAGATGCCACTACGGTAATGACTCTCTTATCACCGGTACATAATGCCGATAAAGTGTCTTCAATCCTAAGATTCACCTGGATGGAGCTACAAAATACGACTGAGTATGTGTATCAGATATCTCAGAACCCTACATTTAACTCAATAGTTTTGCAGGCAAATGTAACCGGAACATCCTATATCCCGGAAGGCCTCAATTACCGTACGAAATATCACTGGCGCGTTAAAGGTGTCGGTGAAGGCAACAACTGGTCTGATGCCTGGACCTTTACTACCGGAACACAGGCAAATGATGAACCCATTGTACTGAATGTTACACTTATCTCCCCTGTTCATAATGCCGATAAGGTTTCCACAAACCTGGAATTTACCTGGGAAGAGTTGTCCGGTGTAAGTTCGTATGAATATCAGTACTCCGATAACAGCTCGTTCAGTTCTGTTCTTCATACAGCTACGGTTGCAGGAACATCATATTCGCCCGGTGGACTGGTTCATCAAAAGAAATACCACTGGCGTGTCAGAGTATCCGGAACGGGTAATGTTTGGTCCGATGTCCGTACGTTTACAACCGGAGCTCAGAATAACGGTGATGCAAATACGACGATTACACTTATCACCCCTGTTCATAATGCTGATAAGGTTTCCACAAATTTGGAGTTTACCTGGCAGCCTGTCTCTGGTGTGAGTGCCTATCAATATCAGTATTCTGATAACAGTTCATTCAGCTCTGTTCTTCATACAGCCTCGGTTTCAGGAACATCCTATACACCAGACGGCTTGATCCATCAAAAGAAATACCACTGGCGTGTTAGAGTAGCTGGTGATGGTAATCAATGGTCTGAAGTGCGCACGTTCACAACCGGAACTCAAAATGATAATGGTGGCACTCCTTCACCGGTTAATCTGCTTACACCACAAAATAATGCATCTGAAGTTTCATTAGACGCTGATTTTGTGTGGCAGGAACAATCAGGAACAGCTGAATATCTATATCAGCTTTCTGAATCAAGCAGTTTCAGTTCTCTGACTGATGAAGAAATCGTTTGGGGAACTACCTACTCGCCAGATGGAATGACTTACAGTAAAACCTATTTCTGGAGAGTAAAAGCAAATGAAACGGGTTCAGCCTGGTCGAATATATACAGCTTTGAGACAAAAGCAGCGCCTGGTACAAATCCACCGCCACCGCCTCCATCTTCAGGATCATTTGTTACCACACAGAACGCTAATTTCATGCAGGATGGTCAAGTTCTTCGGTTTGCCGGAACCAACGCGTATTACTTACCGAACTACGAAAAACTGAACTCTGGAGTTGTGGATAATGCGCTTGACCTCTTTCAGGATACCGGAATTACCGTGATTCGCATGTGGGGGTTCTATGATGGCTATGATTGTGGATACAGCCAGCATGATTCCAGTGAAAATGTGATCCAAACCGCGCCAGGTGTGTATAGTGAATCAGCCCTGAAAGATTTGGACAGAGTGATTGCCAAAGGAAAAGATAGAGGTATCAGCTTCATTATACCTTTTATCAACTTCTGGGATGAACTTGGTGGAGTTTGCCAGTACAACACCTGGGCCGGAGCCACCAATCCATCCACAAACATGACATTCTTCTTATCCAATTCGCAAACTCAAAAATGGTATAAGGACTATATCACAATGTTGCTAAACCGTGTGAATACTGTAACCGGCATTGCCTACAAGAATGAACCAGCAATATTTGCATGGCAAATCATGAATGAAGGCAGAAACAGTGGTAAAGACGCCACTATTATGCGCAACTGGTATCAGGAAATTGCACAGCACATCAAGTCAATTGATCCGAATCACCTGGTTTCTACTGGTGAAGAAGGCTTTGATGAAGGTACACCAACACAGTATTCAATAGGTGAATACAGTAACACCTATGTGTTAAGGGCAAATGAGGGCACAAGCTATATAGCGAATACATCCATTCCGGAGATTGACTTTGGCAGTGCGCACTGGTATCCCGGTGAATTTGGATTCGGACATACCGTTAACAGTAATTTACTGAACGCACAGAAAGCATGGTTAACTGATCATAAAAACATTGCCGGAAGTGTTGGGAAGCCGTTTTACATTGGTGAATTCGGGCTAGCCGGGTGGGGAAATCAAGCCGTGCATGATATGTACAATGCACTTTATCAGCACGCAGAAAACATCCAATTGGATGGCAGTTTACTGTGGCAGTTGGTTGCAGACGGTACGAAATGTTGGGAATTTGGTGGAAACATCTGTTATCCCGGCGGACGAACAGATACTGTGCTGTATAATACGTTCAAGCAGCACGTATTATATATGAAGGACCAGCCGTAGTTAATTAAAATATATTGATGAGTAGATCGTCAAATACAGATACAGCCAAGGCATTGATAGTGTCTTGGCTGTGTTTATTTATTTCGGTTCGATAATTATCTATCGTATTTTTCTAATTTATTATGCAAAGTTTTTCGAGCAAAACCCAATAGTTTAGCTGCTTCAGTTTTATTGTTATCTACAGAAAGCAGTGTCTCTCTTATAGCAAGCTCTTCAATTTCATCCAAACTTGTACCAATCGGGAAATGCATATAACCATTAGAATCACCGTTTTCATGAATTTTTGATTTAATTTTTGAAATGGAAACTGGTAGCATATCTGGAGTTATACTATCACCTTCAATTAATACAATGCATCGTTCAATTGTATTCTTTAATTCCCGAACATTACCTGGCCAATCATAATTTATAAGTAAATCGATGGTATCCTTTGTAAACTCAATATCATCAAGTTTATATTTTTTACAAAAGATATTCTTATAGAACTCGGCCAATAGTAGAATATCTTCTTTTCTGTGGCGAAGAGGTGGAATATAAAGTTCTATCACATTTAATCGATAAAACAGGTCTTCCCTAAAGCTGCCTGCTTTAACCTGGTCACTTAAAATCTTATTGGTTGCTGAAATGAGGGATATATCAACATGTATTTCTTCTTTACCACCCACTCTTCTGAAGGTTCCCATTTCTACCGCACGCAATAGTTTTACCTGTGCATTTAAGGACATTTCGCCAATTTCATCCAGAAACAAGGTTCCATTGTCTGCCATTTCAAAGCAGCCCATTTTTTGAAAAGTGGCCCCAGTAAAAGCACCTTTTTCATGACCTAGCAATTCGCTTTCAACCAATTCATTCGGTATGGCCCCACAATTGACCGTAATCATTGGTTTATTTCTTTTTTTTCCGTGATAATGTAATAGCTTTGCAAATATTTCCTTGCCTGTACCATTCTCTCCGGTAATTAATACTGTTGCTTTAGTTTTTGATATAAGTTGTAGTTTGTGATAGAGATTTAGCATCAGCGGACTTTTGGTAATAAAAACCGGTTTACTTTCTACTATCTTTTTTACTCTTATTAAATTTAATTCGTCAGATTTTTTATATACATTCATTTTTTCCTTTTTGATTGGGGATTGCCCTTTCAACAACCAAGTATCCTGAAACTTGTAAATAAAATCACTAAAAGTAATTTCAATTATATTTTTAGAATTTTCTTTATTCTTCGTTTAGTCTTTCTGATGATCAGAACTCTCACTCATTGCAATTATAATATGTGGATAATTAGCCAAATAAATATTACAATGATTCGGATTAAGGTTACATAAGCCACACGTAAAGTGATCTTAAAAAATTTAATAACTGTAGTATTTGCAATATTTACTTGATTTCATGTAATGTATAACTAATTATTTGGTAGTAGTTTACCAACTGTAGAAAAATAATAATTGGAGAACTGGAATTGAGCACCTGTTCTCCTTTTATTATTTATTGAGTAGTAAGCTTCGGTACGATTATATAGATAGAATTTTAACAATAAATCAAATATCCAAAAACTATGAAAGTATTAAAATTTATTTCCGCTACCATTTTAGCTTCAGCCATTGGGGTTGTCGCCGGAATGCTACTTGCCCCTAATAAAGGCTCAAGAACCAGACGCAAAATTTCTGAATTAAGTCACGATTACAATGATTATCTGTCAGACAAATACAATGACTTTGTTGATTCATTTTCCGACTCTTTAGAAAACTTGCAAGATGACACCCTCCTATTTGCTAAAAAAGCAAAGACAAAAGCGAATAAAATTGCACCTAAAATTAATTCAGATTTGATGTAAGTCAAACCTGTATTTAATATGCAAAAGCACACCTTTTTTGATTAGAAGGTGTGCTTATTTATTTAACCTGATTTAGATCTCAACTTTCGCACTTTGATACCTGAGTTTGATTCTTAAGTAATATGTATTCACTCTTCTTGTATTCCCCTTTTTTACGCATTGTTCCCCAAACCCCGTGTAACTATGCGCATAACTCTGCGAAAATCGGTGGTTAACCCGGATTATTCATCAAGATATTTTTTTTGTGAGCAAGTTGAGCTATTTAAGAAAACAATTTAAATTAAAATTGTACCTCATCAATTTTTTGAATATCACGGGTGCTTGTCTTTAATAGCATTACATTTAGTGCAAATAGGGGAAGCCTGAGCATTCTCTTCCATCGAGCTTGGCAATGAATTTTGCGGGTGTCCCACCCCAAATAGTATATGGAGGTATTTCTTTTGTGACGACTGAACCGGCTGCTATAACTGCTCCAATTCCTATTTTTACTCCTTTTAAGATAATTGAACGGCAACCAATCCAGACATTATCTTCAATTAATACAGCTCTATTCACCATTGGCTGTGTATTAATGGAATGAAGATCCGAATCCATAATGACCACATCCCATGCAATCTTACAGTCCTTACCGATTCGAATCCATTTTTCGCAGACAATTACTGTGTTCCTGTTCAGGTAGGTACCATTGCCAATTTCAAGCAGGGCATTCTCGCCAACTTCAATTCGGACGCCAGAGTAAAATTGGCAATTTCCGGCCACCAGTATCCCTCCTTTTTGGATGATTTTGGGATATGGACGCCCATCTGAATAAATCAGAATACCTTTCCTATTAAATTTTCCTGAAAATAAATAACCCGCAATGTAATCTTTTAGCGGATACTTTTTTAATCGAGTAAGAATCCTCTCAATAGTCATGTGAACTTCTCCTTTAGCTGTTTAGTGTTAGTTTTATAGTCTATGCAAAAAGGATGCCTGATTCTTTTTTTTAGAAAGGAGCCGATATTTCTAAAGGAAAAAGAAATTACAAAACCTACTTTATAGCTTTGTTAGGATGGTATTGAGATTCTGGCCTGATCTGGAAAAAATGTGTGTGTGAAATGTATGAAACCCACCATGGTCTATACTTCTTTATAACTCAGCTTAGCATGTCACCGGAAAAGAGTATGGAAGATGCATCAATATGATGCCCATTAACCAAGCACCGGCGTACGATAACCCAAAAGTCAGCCGTAGCAATGTATACTTCAACGCCCATCGTTTCTCCAATGGTACCGGGCTTTTCACTACAGCGAAGATTTGTAACTCTCATTTTAAGAATCGATATCTTTTCTCCAGCTACATACGACACGGGGTGTCCCCATGGTGATGGAAATGGAGCATAATTACAGGCTCTAACAAATGCATCAATCCGAGATGCCGTGCTACCCCAATCTATTCGGCCATGATTAGGAATGTGATCGCCACGATAATAATTGCGGTTTTCGGGATTCTGCTTTTTCCCGTTAATAGTATCGCCATTTTTGATTTTAGCAAGGAAACTTTTAATCAATGGCAAACCATGTGTTACACATTTTAAGCTTACCGATAATCCCGTATCCGTTGCTGTGATAGGAAAACGAGCCTCATCAATAATGTCACCTGCATCAATTTTTGAGGAGATTTTGTGTAACGTAACTCCATGTTCAATTTCCTGATTGTACACCGCCCAACTCGGCACATTTAGTCCGGCATACTGTGGTAGCAAACCAGGGTGCAGATTGAAAGCTCCTACTTTCAACGCTTCAATTACTTCAGGGCAGATCACAAAAAGTGAGTGTACGTTTAATAGCAGGTCAATCTCATTTTCTTTAATCCAATCCGAAAAGCTTGGTTCATTTACCCGAGATGGCGCTAACGTTAAATAGCCCAGTTTATCTGCCATAGCAGCAACAGGTGCACCCTTTCCCGATGAACCGGCCTGAGTGAGAACCGCCTTAAGCGTATGGCTGCTTTTTGATAATAATTGAACGGTTTGAATACCGGCAGACTCTTCTGCTACTAATAGAATATTCATTCAAGTCACGTTTAAAATGTGAATGGTCTTCAAGCGACTATTCAATATAAAAAACTTTAGCACGCTATTCTCTTCCGTAAATAAGACAGGTTAGAAGGCTTTGATAAACAGTTATACCTGTGAATTTTGTAAGATATTCTATTATTTATGTAGGAAAAAACAGCAGCAGTATTATGATATTATAGCTCTATAAGCCAAAAAGAACCTGAATATTTTAAGATTTCGAAAGTAGTTTCATGAAACGAATGACCGATCAGAGCTTATTCACAGGTCTCCCTTCTCTGAGTGTATTTATTCTCTTTGAGAAAGGTATATCAAACAAATGTGAATTTTTTATACAAAATACCATCTGTAAGGTGTGTAATAATGTTCTGTAAGGCAAAAAATATAAGTATAAAACAGATACTTGCCTCTTTGGCACAACTATTGTAATGAAGTTAATACACACGGAATGAAGAGCTATTAGAAGGCTTTGATAAACTAGGGTTTTTGTTCGAGTACAACGCCGGAGCAAAAATGAAACCGCAGTTTAGTTAATCTAAATGAGGATTTTATTTTTGCGACAAGGAAGTAATCGGGCAATCAGCCAGCCGGCTGATGCAAAGCCTTCTATTAATAAATTTAAAATCAGATGGTTGTTCTACCAGACGGTGATTAGTCGGAATCATGTAACAATCCGGAAAAAACAATAACAAATCCCCCAATTATGAACGCCCAACTATTCACAACAATGCCCGAATCTATAAATAACGATAGGAATCAATTTATAAGGGAGTTAAAAAGAGTTGCTATTCTTAGCGAAAAATATGGATACAGAGGGACTCTGATATACAGCGATAACCGGTTGGTTGATCCGTGGATTATTTCAAGTTTAATATTTGATCAAACACGAACGCTGATTCCAATGATTGCTTTACAACCGATTTATATGCACCCATACACTGTTGCGAAAAAAATATCAAGTATTGCATTTATTCATAATCGAAAAATAGCATTGAACTTAGTTGCCGGTGGTTATATAAATGATCTGAAGGCACTTGGCGGACCAGTTGACCATGACAGACGTTATGACCGGCTCGTAGAATACACAGAAATTATTCAATTGCTGTTGACTTCAACGAAGGGAGTTACCTATGAGGGCGAATTTTATCAGATAACAAATCTGAAGTTAAACCCTGAAATGCCTCAAGAGCTATTACCTGATTTTTATTTATCAGGTTCATCTGATGCGGCAAAAGAAGCTTCGACCAAGCTCGGTGTTCAATTAATTCAATACCCTGAGCCAGTTGAACTATTTGCTAAAGATGGCAGAAATGGAACTACTCCTGTTGATGGAATTAGAATAGGAGTATTAGCCCGTCACAATCATGAGAAAGCATGGAAAGAAGCCTATAAACGCTTTCCGACTACACGAACAGGGAAATTATCTCATCAACTTGCTCAAAAAACATCGGATGCAGAATGGCACAAAAAGCTATCCAAACAAAATGGGAATCAAAAAGCTCTTGACAATAAAACAGTGTATTGGTTAGGGCCTTTCGAATACTATCATACATTTTGTCCCTATCTCGTTGGAAGTTACGATGAAGTAGCGAAAGCCATTTCAGAATATCTGGATGCAGGCTGCAAAACATGTATCATTGATACTCCAGTTTCAGACATAGAGCTGCATAGTACGATGCAAGTATTTAATCGGGCTCAATTGTATTTAGAAAAACAAGGGCAACTATGATTTACGATTGCTCAAGGAAACAAGTAGAAAAATATTGGAATCGACATGCAATTACATTGGGTAATGAGCATGTAACCTATGAAGAGCTGGAAGCCGAAAGTAACCGATTAGCCGGAAAACTGATCGAAACAGGGCTTAAACCGGGTGACCGCGTGGGTTTGTTTATGGAAAAGACTCCAAAGACCATTATCACAATAGTAGGAATATCGAAAGCAGGCGGCGTGTATGTTCCCCTGGATTTTAGAAGTCCACCAGAGCGGGTTGCAAAAATTATACATTCATCTAAACCAATATTGTTGTTTGTTGATGATCACAGCATTCATCACTATCAAGATGTTTTGAGCGTTGATTCTTATGTAAACCACATTCCGTGGGTGTGGATGTCAGATAAACCTATTGTGTTTTCCGATGATAAACCACCGGAATTTTCCTACGCCGATATAAAATCTCAATTGAATATTCCACATAGTGTCACCAGGGATGAAAACGCAGCTGCTCAAATTCTGTTCACATCAGGTTCAACCGGAGAGCCAAAAGGTGTGGTAATCACTCACAAAAATATCCAATCGTTTATTAGCTGGGCTGTTCCTTTTTTTAAAATGGAAGCTGGAGATAGAGTCTCATGCCATTCACTATTGCATTTTGATCTCTCTACATTTGATATTTTCGGAGCATTCGCTTCAGGTTCTTGTCTATACTTGCTACCGCCAGAAATCAATGTTAATCCCAAAAAACTGGCCAATTTTATTTTAGAGAATAAACTTACCCAATGGTTTTCAGTTCCTTCAGCGCTCAGTTATCTCGCCAAATTCAATGCAATTCCAGTGGGCGGTTTTCCAAAATTAAAACGCTTGATTTGGTGTGGTGAAGTTTTTCCGATTAAGGCATTGCAATATTGGATGAAAAATTTGCCTGATGTTCAATTTACAAATCTGTATGGACCAACCGAGGCAACTATTGCCAGTAGTTATCATATAGTTCATGAAACTCCGGGTGACTTATCTGAAATACCAATTGGAACTGCCTGCTCGGGTGAAAAATTACTTGTTCTAAACGAAGAACTGAGTTTCACTAGTTTTAATGAAGTTGGTAATTTATACATCGCAGGGAGTGGCCTCAGCCCGGGTTATTGGCAAGATGATGAAAAAACGAATACTGCATTTATCAACTATACTAATCAGGTAGGGCAAGAGGAGCGAATTTATAAAACCGGCGACCTTGCCACACTTGGAGAGGATGGAATGGTTTACTTTAAGGGTCGGTCAGATTATCAAATTAAAAGCAGAGGATACCGGATTGAGCTTGGCGAAATTGAGGTGGCATTGGGTCAAAATGAAGAATTAAAAGAATTCGCAGTAGTTCCGGTTAAGAAAAACGGATTCGAAGGTACCGCAATCGGTTGTGCTTATGTGGGAGAAGGTATGAAGAATGGTGATCTAACAATTCATTTGAAGAAGAAACTCCTCGACAAAATTCCAAGCTATATGATTCCCCATTTCTGGCAAGCTTATGAAGTTCAATTGCCTAGAAATGGTAACGGCAAAATTGACCGCAGAAAATTAGCTGATGAATTTGAAAATGAAAATTCATGATTATTTAATTGGATGATAGGTATCTATGCAAACTCACATATATGTACATAAAAAAATAGCTGCTATTGTTTGTGCAACATTAAGTATTGAAAATATAACTATCGATAAAGATTTGTTTGAGTCAGGTGTACTTGATTCAATGTCGCTAATTCAGCTGATGGTGGAACTGGAAAATAGTTTTAAAATCATCATTCCGCCTGAAGAATTAAATGTTGATGACTACCGATCCGTCAGGACAATGTCTGATATGATTGAACGCCTCCTATTCTCTTCTATTAAAATAGAAAATGAATAATAACTCCTTACTTAACTATTCTGATATATTATGAAGGTCTTACAACTATCAAACAAAATCGATGTGAAATCTGATACTAATGCTATTTCACTACTAAGATATCAAGATATTGAAGAAGTAGCTCTGCTCACTCAAATCTATTTTCCGAGGAGTAAAGAGGTTTCCTTGAATTATCTCAAAGATTCAATAAAGAAACTCTACTTTGATGACGGCGTACTTGGTTCACATTCATACTCATTGGTGAACAGGTCAGATGATGGCACTATAAATGGCTTTTTGGGTGTTATATCGAGTTCATTTCAGTACAATGATAGAACGATACGTGTTGCGAATTGCCATCACTTAATGGCAACTGAGCAGGCGCGTTCCAAGCTTGTACCAATGAGAATGCTCCAGGAGTTCATTTCAGGACCGCAGAATCTATCTTTTGCTGATAATTCATCAGAATCAACACGATTACTCTGGAAAAGGTTAGGTGGTGAACCCGCTATTGGAGAGTGTCTTTATTATAAAATTCCCCTACGGCCGATTTCATTTACTCTTCGCCACCTTAAAATGAACTTCAACCAACCATTACGGTTACTATCTGATTTTCTTGCCAAGGGAGCCGATTCTGTAGCTCATTCATTTAGAATTCCTCTTTTTTATAGAAATAGCGTTGAGGTTAATTTGAGACCATTAACACCCGATATATTTTTGGGGGCCCTTCATAAAATTAGTGGACATTATTCCGTATTTCCTCACTATGATCATTCAAAAGTTGAAAAACTTTTTAGTTTATTGAAAAGGGAAAAACGGTATGGTACGTTGCACAAACTTGTAATACTGGACGAAAACGAGGGTGTCGTTGGTTGGTTTATTTATTATTCAGTGAATGGCGGCATTTGTGAGGTCATTCAGGCAGTTTGTGTTCCTGGTAAGGAATCCACTTTATTTAATTCACTAACCTGGCATGCGTATGAACATGGTGGCATAGAACTTTCCGGTCGTTTAATGCCCAATCAATTACGATCACCTTTTGCCCTAAAAGCAGTTTGTATGCCGGCGAGAATGTGGACTTTATTCCATTGCAGGGATACAGAACTAATGCTGGATATTCAAACGGGTAAAGCCTTTTTTACAAGACTTGAGGGAGATTTATGGCTTATCTAAGAAAGCAAAGTTGCTCAAAAAATAGTTCTAATGTGATGTAAAGTTGAGTGGAATTATGAATATCAGACACGTAGTAATCAATAAAAATAGAGAAGAGTCTGAACATGGACTATATACTAAAGACTTTATAATTGTTTGTAATGCGCCACTTGGAAATTAGAATAATTACTGATGAGGCAAACTTTGATTCCCTAAATCAAGAGTGGAATACATTGGCATGGGCATCAAATACCTACATATTCCAGACTTTTGAATGGAACCGAACATGGTGGGAGCATTTTGGCACTACAGATAAATTATATCTCATTTTATTCTATTCGGAAAACAGGCTAATTGGGATTGCTCCCTTTTTCAAGGATACATATCAAATAATTGGCAAAACCGTCTATTCTGCATTGCGTTTAATTGGGTCAGTTGTTAGCCAACCAAAGGGAGAAGTTTTGATAGGATTGAGTTCATACTCTGATTATCTCGACATTATTGTGGAGCCTGCTTTTGAGGAGAATGTAGCGCAAGCGTTGGTTGACTTTTTAAAAAAGAAGAATCTTCAAAAAGATGAAATAATATTTGATGAAGCCCATGAAAAAAGCTTTGTCATAAATCACTTTTTGCCAGTATTAATAGAGTCAGGATTGGTGTTTGAGATTGAAAAATGTTCAACTTGCACAACTATCTCACTGACCGATTCATGGGATTCTTATTTAAGCAAATTGAGTAAAAACAGCAGAAAGAAGAACCGCAAATATTTAAATGAGATTGAAGAAAAGAAACCGGATGGATTTAATCTCAATGGTATTCATGATTCTGATGAATTGCTTGTTGCCTTTGATGAACTTGTAAAACTGCATCAAAAGCAGTGGAATCACAGAGGGTTCCCCGGCACTTTTTATGAAAAAAGAATGTATGAATTTACCAGTGATATCTGTTCCCAATTTTACAAGAATGGCTGGCTTATGATCGAAAAACTCACATCCATCGACAACAGAAATGACACTATTAATGCGGAAATGTTTTTCACGTACAAAAAAAGGATGTATAGTGTTCATGGCGGAACTGATACAGATTCACCCCATTTACACCGAGGGGTCGGAAATATTACCTTTACCAAAGTCTTAAAACAGGCTATCGAAAATGGGTTCGAAACCTTTGATTATTTAAGAGGGGATGAAGACTATAAAGTCAGTAGGGCAGACCATATTTATTCTAACATGAGAATTATTATTCAAAACGCAGGCCCATTAAAATCAATTTGGATCTATATCATAAAATTAAAAATCAACATTTTCAGACGCGCGCGAGTCGAAATAATACAGTTTATGTTAAGTTTCAGAAACCGAAAATTGATTGAGGGATTTCGTGCCTATCAAAACTTTATATCTAACAGAATTACTGCAAAGAGAAAGTCCAAACCTCTAATTATATCCGGATGAAAATTCTAATCATCAGTGAATATAGTTCGGTTGAGCGATATATCGTTGCGAGGGTAAAAAGCAAGTATCCGGATGCAATTCTCCTGAAACCTGAACAAAGTATTGAAACGAAAAATGAAGATTTAGCTTATTTAAAATCCATACATATACGTATCAAAAAGAGGTTGGTTAAATTGTTGTATCGAGGTCGTGTTAATCATCAATTTTTAATGGATGAACATAACCCTGATTACACGGATAGTATTTCAGTAAATTTAAAAAGTCCTGATGCGCAACAAACGTTGGAAATTCTCGCTCCTGATATTCTCATTACCTGTTGTGCCCCCATACTAAAACCGAATCTGCTTCAAACAGTTAAAAAGGCTGCCATCAATATTCATTTTGGAATAGCTCCTTTTTATCGTGGGAATGATTCTCTATTCTGGACCCTGTATTTTAAAGATTATGACAAAATTGGCGGTTGTGTTCATTACCTGAAAGATGGAGTGGATACGGGAAATATACTTTCCGAAGTTTATCCTGGTCTCCGGCCCGCTGATAAAGAAGCAGATATTGCAATCAAAATCACCAAAATGCTGGCTGAAGCTATATTAGTAGTATTAGATGATTTTGAATGTTTAGATTCTCCTACAACCATTGGAAAACCTCAGTTTGTGAGTGGGAAAAACTTCAAACACAAGGACAAAAACAAATCTAAACGATTAAAATCTTGGGTAAATAAAATTACCGGCAGACTGCACATTCCCGAAAGAGAACCGGTGACCATTTATCATTTTTGAAGAAAGCAGGGCGAGGTTGGGTTTCACAACTGATAGATTACTACAATTAAAAGGCTTTGGATCAGCCGGCTGTATTTTTGCTCTGGCGTTGAATACAAACAAAAGCCCTGGTTTTTCAAAGCCTTCTATTATTAATTATCCCTCTCTGTTCTGATCCATTTTACTTCTTTTCCTTTTTTGTATGCATTTGCATATACTTTTATCTTCCAAAGAATATATACAGGCAAATGAAGGAGCGACTTATACAGATCCCTGTCGGCACCCGCTACATACATCCCGATGAAAAAGTATGTGAGTCCTAAAACGGCAAGCAATCCCCACAAAATCAGATGCATTGTTCCGACCACACCAAAAAGCCAAAAAGCCAAAACTGATGAAAGTGAGATTAGAACCAACAGCATCATGTTTACAAATGGTGGGGTAATCAGATCAATGAATACATCAAAATCGGAAAAGGACCGTTTTTTAAAAGCTCGGGCCAGGAATTTTCCGGTGTACATTTTAATGATCTGAAACCGGCCCAATTCCCATCTTGATCTTTGTGATTCAGCATTTTTTGCTTCAACAGGCATTTGTGCAAGTACGGTGGCTTCGGGTGCAAAATCAATTTTTACACCGTGCAGCAGAAGAATCAAACCATATTCAAGATCTTCGGTAAGCGACCAGGCTTTCCAGGGAACTTCTGTTAGAACATCTGACGTGAAACACATCCCATTTCCCCGAAGTCCCATATTAAAATTGAGGGCTTTTCGTCCGAGTGGTTTAACATAATTATGCAGCAAAAAGCCAATACGTGTGGCTTCAATACTCCAGTTTCCCGGTTCGGGTAATACCAAATCGCTGCTTTGTATAACCCTGCTACCTCGTTCAAGATAATAATTCATCACCTCCAGGTAGTTCCCTGAAATCAAGCTGTCTGCATCTATAACTATGACGGCATCATACGTTTCATTAAGTCTGGAAATTTTATCGAAAGCCCACCTAAGGGCGTACCCTTTCCCTTTTTCTATTTGGCTGGTTCTCTCAAAAACGGTGACACCCAGTGAACGGGCAAGATTTGCTGTATTATCTGTACAGTTATCGGCTACTACAATAATTTTGTATTTGGTTTTAGGATAAACCAGTCCCGACAAGCTGTAAATTGTTTTAGCGATAATCTTTTCTTCGTTATAAGCAGGCACAATCAATACAAACTTCCTTTCTGAGTCAGAATCAAAACGAGTGAGTAATTTTGTATTCAATGCCAATAAACTCAAAATAAATTGATACCCTAAGAGTGGAGTAATAACTATAAAGAGTGTTAAAAATAAAATTTCAGGCAGGTTCATTAAGATTGGTATCCCTTATTTAGAAGTAGTGATAACGTTTGATTGATTCGCTGAAGTCGAAAAAGCACTTGTTACAAAAACAAGAATAGCCGTAAAGTTGATGGCCGGTTCATTAACCAAATAGTTTTTAAATGTATCTTTGTAATTTTTTGACGGCCAGCCGGAAATCTCTTTATCATCAAGTAAAAGAAAGTTATTCGGTCCCCCAACGAGCATACCCGGTACAGGTGCCGAGAATTTTCCCATTTCAGAAAGTTGATGATAAGGATACTTTACCGAAACCGAACCAATTCCGGTTACATGTGAGATATTAGTGGGATTTCTTCCAAATATAAAGTGAAGCTGATCGAGTGCCGCATCTCTATAGACTGAAACATTTGAAATTTCATACGCATGTAACAAATCGAATGCAAAAGCCAAACCAACACTATTCGACCCCCAATAATAGTGATCTCGGCCGAGCAGATTTGAATAATTATTTTGTTGATGAATTTCCAGTATGGCTTCTGCGTGATCAATAACATACGTTTTTAAAACTTCGATATCTTTTGAATAACGATCCGGAATATTTGATGATAAAATACTTCGCAACGCAAGACTCTCTGCATCACGCCAGCTTAGTGGGGGGATTTCGGATACGTTCATCCCCTCATAATTTTGTATGAAATAATCGAGATATTCATCTGAATTGGTCAATTTGTATAATTCAGCCGATGCCCATAGCCGTTCATCAAGATCGGAAGGATCGCCATACTCACCGCCTGTAACTCCACTTGGGTTTTTAAATCCTCCGTAAGGAACATTTTCGGGATTCGAGGTTAGAAAGTCCCACGCGTTTAAGGATGCATCAAATAATTTTTGGGATAGAGCAGGATTAAACTCTTTTATATGGCGAGAGCTTAGTGCGGCAACTGCTGCAAATGATGCTGTTGCAGCGCTACTAATATCAAAAATATAGCGGATAGATGGATCTTCATTGGGCAAAAACTCACCAATCCATTTTTCTTGAGATACTTTATGATAAATAGCTCCATCATCGCGTTGCATTTTTAGAAGCCATTTCAAAGCCCAGCTTACTTCGTCGAGAATGTCTGGTATTCCATTTCCTGATTCAGGAATATCCAATTGATTATCACTGAAAATACCTGGATTTAATTCGTAAGCATACAAAAGTAAAGCGGCACTAAGTGCGGTATTTCCGGAAAACTTGTTATAGTCGCCAGCATCGTGCCAACCGCCGGTAACTTGTTTCGATTTATTTGGTTCGTTTAAAAAAGGAGCATCTTCAGGGTGGCAAATTGTGTAGTTCCACTCGGTTTCATTACCAACAGCCGTTCCGCATCTGTGAAAGTAGTAACTACCGATTATGGTGTGTAATGCATTGTTGTAAACATTATCTTTTATAAAAAAAGAATGTGATCTTGAATTTCTGATGTTACTTGATTTGATTACATATTCGCCGGGCGTGTTCACTTCTGAAAAATCGAGGATAGTTAACCTGTCACCAGAAATGGCATCGGGTAGTATCGTAAGTCCGACAGAACTTGAAAACACTGTTTCGGAATTGTCCAAACGCAAAACTTTAAAATTATTTGCATTAAAATTTACTAAGTAGGCCACTTTTGGGCTGTTTGATTCATAACCAACAAGGTTTACGGCAATGAACTGATCTCTGGAATTATGGGTACAACCCAAAAGCAAGACTACCATTAAAAATAATGTGCATAGTGGGGTAAATTGACTTTTTTGTGGTTTTAAAAAGCGGACTTTCGATAGCTGTAGATTTTCTTTCAAAATTGTACCTCGGTGAACTTAAATGGTGTAAATAGTTTAGATTATGAATTTTGCTTCGACTCTCTGTTGGTTTTTCTCTTTCTGACCTGAGAATTCTCTTACAGTTGCTTCCATTTCCGTTTGAATATGATGTACAAACTGTTCCAGGCTATGGTTTTTTTCAATGTACTCCCGGGCCGCGGCTCCCATTTTCTTACATTTCTCCGGATTATTCCATAAATCTAATAGTGCTTTTTGCAAGGCTTCAACATCACCTTGGGGCACAAATATCCCCGTAATTCCCTCCTGAATCACATCAATTTGTCCATCAGCTCTTGAGCAAATAACCGTTTTTCCCATTGCCATTGATTCAAGAATAGTGGTTAATCCATTATCTGAATCAGTAGGTAAAAGAGGAACCACTACAAAACGCGATCGGGCGTAAAGTTCACGTAAATCTGCTGAGTCCTTTTTCCCAACTGTAATAAAATCGGGTAAATTCTTAATGTTAAGAAGCTTTGTTACAGTTTTGAAAACTTGTCCTCTCGATAATCCTGACGCAATATGACATGGAATATGTAGCGGACGAAGTGCATCTACAAGTGTAGGGTAATCCCTGGCTTCCATTCCTACGGAACAAATTGTATCAGTTTTTCTGTTAAGAGGCTTCCAAAACTCCTGATCAGTACCCCGCTTTACCAGAATCATTTTATCTGGAGCTATCCCCAATTCTTCGATGGCAATTTTGCGCTGTATAGATGACCATATTATAAATTTGCTTATGGTATCTTTTGTTTGCTTCAAAAACCATCTTTTTTGCCTGGATTTGCTTTCATTTACAGATGTGATTCTGGAAATTATAATAACATGAGGTTTGGTGATTTTGAGATATTTCATCAATAATGCAAGTGGTAGCCCAACTTTTTCTGAATGAGATAATATTACATCATAATGCCTCATAATTAACAAAGCTTCAATTATTTGCGATACATTTGTTGGCATAAATCTATACAGTAGTTTTCGCAGGGGAGGAGTTTTATCCTGTAAATACCGTTCATCTAACAATTTAGCGAAAATGGCGTCCTCCAGAAGTGACGCTCGGGGGATTTTGTTGTTCTCCTCCAGCATTTTCATGTCTTCTTCGGCAACTTTATTCATGCCTTTAGATATAATGTATAGTGTTTTCATAGAAGGCGATCCTGATGTATTTAATGCAGATATAGTTTCATGCATTTTGTTCACTCATGCTTTCTGAGAATGTGCTTTTACCGTTTGTGTGCAATGTTTTTGGCTGTTTCGCCTTATTGACTTCTTCTATAGTGTTTTCTTTAGTTGATTTTATTTGATTATAAATCCACTCTATATACTGAAAAGGTGTAATTAGCTTTATAGCAAACGCTTGTAAACTGGTGTTTTGATTGATCGCAAGTCTTCTGAAATCAAATAGTGTTTCACCAAATTTCGGAGAACCCGTGTACACCCCACAGGCGTATGAATATCCCGAATCGCACACTATTTGCTCTATTCGCTTGTTAAATTTCCCATAGGGATATGCAAAGCTATAAATCGGTTCTTGTATAACAGCTTCAATCTCCGCTTTTGATTGTTGGATTGTATATATCGCATCTGAGTCAGACAAGTCGGAGAGATCAATATGGTGCATGGAGTGTGAACCAATTTCGAATCCCATTTTATTGGCAATTTGTAATTGTTTATCCGTCATTAATGGACAAATGTCACTTTCATCTTTTTCATCCCATTTAGCTCTCTTTTGTTTTCTGTCTCCAAGCACAAAAATCACACCTTTCATACCCATTTCCTTCATGATTGGAATTGCATTCTGAAATGTATCCATATACCCATCGTCAAATGAAATTATAATCGGTTTAGAGGGAAGCGTTAATTTATCGCTTTTAAATAAATGATAGTCTCTGAAGGTAATTGGTGTATAGCCCAGCCGGCCAATGAACTTCAATTGTCTTCGAAACTCTGAGACGGTTACGTAGTGCCAGTGATTGTATTTCTCGGGATGATCTTCTATGACCCGATGGTACATCAGCACTTTAATATTATGTGTGTTATTAAGATCTCTCATGACATACGATTAGATGTATTTTACTGCTTGAATGTTATTTTTATCTGCGGGCTATCTTGTTTCTTTAGTGAATGCAACAAGCGTGCCGCCTTCTCTATAGGTTTATTTTTTATACTTCTTTCTGTAAAGCGTGTAATCCAAAAGGGTTTTTCAGGGGTATTTCAGAAAATTTTTTATTAAACACCGTAGGTACAAAAGCACTTCTGATTTAAAGCTGTGTAATTATTTTACGGTTAGATGAGTTTATACCCATTCCGGGTTTTTCTTATTCCGAGTTAATGCTTTAAGCTATTTAGCCGAAATTTCAGGTATCCCGAAAACATTTTCAAAAGCCCCCTCTGTCTGTATTGAACTTTCATCAACAGAACTTCACGCTGACTATACTTATACAAAATTGAACTGTAATTCATGATTGAAACCGGGATTATCAACCTGTTTTTCTCTTGCTGTTGGGCAGGGATTGTAATCTTCCAATTCGTTATTTCTTTTTGAGTAAAATCATACTTATATCCTTCTTCCCCCCTCAAAAGCTCAACTTTTGAAATATTATTTTCAAATGAATCATGAATCAGGTTCAGTAATAATGCAATACCCGGTCGATACTTAGCAGATGGACTGTTGTCATCATATCCGCTCATGTAATCAAAATATCTTCCATTGTATAAAAGCAGCATTCGCACCGCGCATACCCCTTTACTATCCACGGCCTGCTTGAGCCACAGTTGATTCTTTAGATATGCCTGATGCACAATTTCTTTGAAAAACGCTATGAATCTTTGATCATGGAAAGCCCCGGGAAACCCGATATCATTCCATCGTTTCTGATGCAATTTCATCAGTTGATTTGTCATTTCTTCGACCTCTTGTAGCGTTTTTGCCTCTTCAATTTGATATTCTTTACCCGGACCCTCAGCACGAAAAGCTTGTCTGAATCTTCGTCTCGCATTCGACTTGCATTGCTCAACAAATGACAGAAGATTTTTTGTTTGACTGAGATCGACAAATGGGCAACTATCAATTTTATCAAGAGTAACGAGCTTGTTGTTTTTTAACAAAGATTGATAGATAAATTTTTTGATGTAACTGTCATCTCTTATTTGGTGTAAAATGATGCGGGTTTCCGAAAGTTCAGAACTGTTTATAAGGGTAAGAAACAGATCAGTTACCGGCACGTAATAATCAGGATCAACTATGAAATCAAGAAAATCACTAATGCCGTAATCATCTGCAAAACCGAGCTGCTCATTTCGATTTCCGCCGCTTCCTATCAACTGAAGGCGCTGTTCAATCACATATCCACCGATGCTGGTTATGCCTTTATAAAAAGGAAAAATAGCCACCAGTTTTTCATCATGATAAGCAGTAATTATATACAGAGACCGGTTTTTGCACTGTCCGTAATGCTTCCACCAACTACCCGACCAATCCGGAGACATACACAAGGCTTGAGCAGATTTTTCAGCCAGTTCTTTCCAATCCTCATACAAATACGCTAACGCACTGTAATCCGTGAAAACTCGAATGGTGAACGGTGTTGGGGTTTCTGTATTGAATTCTAAACATTCATCTCTCTTCAATAATACGTCTGTTTCGTTGTGCATATTTGTACCACCTTTTTTTAATTCTATCTATAAATTCCATTTGATTCATACTTCATCCTGTCTTCACCGTTAGTATCTGCAGGTGTATTGATTCCGGTTAATTCATCATAAATTCGATCCATTTCTTTGCCAATATTTATCCACCGATAATCATTCATGACCAGTTCATATCCGCTTTTTATTAGTTTGTTCCGAAGGTCCTCGTTTGTAAATAGCGCTATTACGGTACTGGCAAACTCGCCGGGGTTATTGGCAATCATCGCATGGGTCTTATGTTCAATATCAATGCCTTCACACCCAATACTTGTCGTTACCAGTGGAATTTTTGTGGCAAGCGTTTCCAATATTTTTAACCTGGTTCCGCCTCCCATTCGCAATGGTACAACATAAACACTGGCTTCGTGCATGTAGGGTCGTGTATCATCTACAAATCCCGTTACAATGATGTTTTTGCTTGCTCTTTGGGTTATTGATTTTGGAGGATTTTTCCCAACAATGGTTATCGTAGTATCTGGAAATACATCTATTATTTTTGGAAAGATTTCATCCAAAAAATAATTGATTCCATCAATATTCGGTACATATTTCATCATCCCTATAAAGATCAGGGAGTGGTGTTTTGGAATAGTTTTAGTCGGATAAAAGTACACTTCATCCACACCGTTAGGAACCAGGTATTTGGGTACTTTTGGAAACGTTTCATCAAATATTGAAATGTCACGTTTACTGGTTACGAACAGCGCGTCCTGCATTCTGCCAACGGCGGTTTCTTCCCTGTAAAATTTATATGATTCCAGATGGTAAAACAGTTTTTTAAAAAGATTTTTAACCTGCGCCATTCGCTTGAAATTATCATACTCAACATTGTGTGCATCCAAAATCTTAACCGCTCTACTCTTGAATTTAAACATACTCATTACAGGGAATTCGCATTGAATGATATCAAAGGAACCGTTACTGCAAATCTCATCTAATTTTTGTTGCAGCTTAACAGATCTGGTATTTAAGTACCACATGCTATGCAAACTAAAAAGTGATTTGATAAAAACCCTGTATGGGGAACCTTGGGAAAAAGGCTCCTCCACAAAATGAGTGTTTCCGGCTAGAACAGGAAAGTTTTCAATTAACTGTTTTTCCTCCTCAGGACTGCTAAATCCGGCTACGGTAACATCGTGATTGGCGCATAAATGATTTAATATATTATAGATACGTAATGAGCCTCCAAAGGTGGGATTTGCAGGGCTGTAGGGAATAACATATAAAATTTTCATAGCTTTATTTTTTGATGAAATGGATTAATTTTTTCTGACTTGAGAAAACCATAATCTTGATCAGATTCACTTCTTCTGCATTAAATGTTTTTATGAGGAACAGGGCTGTGATATATACAATGCCACCGAGCGCAAGTACGAACATCCAGTACAATCCTGTGAAATGCATGATTAACAATATTGGAATTAGCATGATAATGGATGCAATTATTGGCTTGATGAAATAGCTGATTTTGAATGTCTGCAAGTAGCCTTTTGGCAGCAGATAAAAAGCAGATCCCATCACAAATAACTCAGTGATAAAAGTTGCGATTGCCGCACCAATTCCACCATTTGCATATATCGTTTGAGTATATGGGATCAGTATATAATTGGCAGATATATTCAGGATAATGGCAAAAAGGCCTACTATCGCCCATGCTTTTTGTTTATTTGCGGCTCCCATAAGTGCGCTTCCCAAAATAATATCAATAAATATAATTGGGATGCTGAGAGCAAATACGTTCAATATCAACACCGAAGGGCCATAGGCTTCTAGACCCATAAAAAATTGGATAATCGGTTCTGAAAACAAATAAATTACCAATGCTGTTGGAATGCCAAATAGAACCATCAACCTCAGGCTCTGACCCACTGTGTTTTCCAGTACGCCACCTTTATTATCCCATAATTTAGAAAAAACCGGAAATATGGCTGTCATATATAGTAGTGGCAACACCATTACGATATCAAAAAAGCGAAAGGCTCCGCCGTACCATCCGGTAACTTCATCGGAAGTTAATGATGCAAGCATAACTGCATCAATACGATAGTAAATGACTGAAAAGAGAGAAAATAGAAAGAAGGGCATCCCAGATCGCAAGAGTGAAAATATTTTCGGTTCAAACCTATAACTTACACGCACAACCCTTCGTGAAAACCAATAAATAACAAGCAGATTCAGAAATGCTCCGATGGTTATTACAATGGCAACGCCAATTGAGTCGGCACCAAGAAGTAAAGCTCCAACACCTGCAACCGCTACAAAAAGTCTCTCTACTATGGTGCCCATCGATGGGTATTTCATTTTTTCGATACCCTGGAAATAAGCACTAAATGCCGACGTAACACCTTCCCAGAGTTTGGCAATAATGAGAATGATAATAAGCAGGTGAACATGTTGAGAATACCCAAGCAGGTTTGAAATAAATAGAATGAGTCCGATCGATAAGACCCAAAGAAAGATTCTCAGCATGATATAGCTGCTTAATATATCGGCACCTTTTTTTTCTGAACGTGCTACTTCTTTTGGAATCAGGTAGTTGCCGCCGAAGTCAATTAAAAGGCCAAGTATCATTTTTATGGAAAGGGCGAGATAGAGACGTCCGAAATCTTCCGGACCGAGATATCTTGGCAGAAAATAAAGAAGCAGAAAACTCGATCCCCATGTAACAACCTGCGCCCCAAACATAACCGAAACATTTTGAGCTACTGATTTTCCAATGTTGGTTTGTTCAGGTATCTCATTCATCTAAGTTTTCTGTTTCAAGGTTTTCCTTAGATTTTCCTTCTGAATCGATAGTTGTGATCACAGAAAGCATACCCATCAGGCAGCCCAAATAAAGCATACTTCTGTAATAGGTGAGCTGTAAATCAAAAAAGGAAACTACCAATTGATTGATAACCGCAACGATAATTACTAAAGTCACGGCTTTCAGGTAGGGATCTGTAAGCCTCAAAAAAACCTGAGTGCCCTTGGCAGCAAAACAGTTGAAAAAGAACCAAAAGGCAAAAAATCCAACGGCGCCTGTTTTTACTATAATCCAGTAAATATGATTATGGGGGATATATTCGCGAAGTGGAAAACGGATATTTACTAATCGAATGGGTTGGTCGTATTTCACCCCGAAACCTGTTCCCAGCACCGGATTGTTTACAACCGTTTGCGCTAAATTATAATTCTCAAAATCCCGATAGAGGTTTGATGAGTAATCGCTGAAATTGGTTTCTTTGTCGGGCTCAACAAACCCTGATTTAATCATTTGTACCGGTCGCGCGAAAGTCCCATCATTATTCCAGAATGCTGCACCATAAAGTAGCAGTACAACCAGAACCGGTAAAAAGTATTTTAGAAACTGTATTCGCTTTAGTGAGGGCAAAAGTACAATAATCGCTGCAATAACAACCATGAAAGAAGCATAGGATGCTCTGCGTTGTGCAACATAAAATCCTAAAAACATGGGTAATAGTGTAATTAGTAAATAAGTCTTTTGTTTGAAGCCGGCTCTGAAAAGAAGTAATCCTATCAGGAAAATAAAAATGGTGACCATGAATACAGGGTCTTCATGACTTGTAAGCACTTCAAATCCACCCGTTGTAAAACCCAGGCTTACAAACTTTTCAACTCCTTGAAATGCTTTGATACTGATACCCGCTATGAAAACCCAAAAAAGTGTTTTTACTTGATTTTTGGTATCCAAGATTTGTGGAACTATCAAATACATCACGCAGAGATAGAAGAGTGCTCTAACTTCCCAAAGTGCCACAAGAAACTCGCCACCATTGCGAATACCATTTAAAAACGAAAAAAACAGCATTGCGAAGAAAAATATAAAGGCGCCCCAAACCGGAATGGGTTTAAATGAAAAGCTTTTCCTTACACTGGCATGAATTAATAGAGCTGTAGTTAAAAATAGTACATGTATTTCAAATGGACTTACTACTCCGCTGTGCATGTATGGCACATAGGGGATTTCCTTTAAATTGTGAAAGAACCGCACATCGAAGCTGAATGAGGAAAAACCCGGAATAGCATATTGATCAAGAATCATAACGCAGAACATGAACAGATATAAGCTCAGGTCTAATCGTATGACACTCAATATCATTGCAAATGTTAAGTACAGGATTCCGGATACGAGTGGTACATTTCCGTCAAATACATATAGTCCCCATCCGTACATAATGGCAAAAATGATGAGCATCCAAATCAGAAATGAATTTTCACGGTCTAAGCCCAGTGTGAAATGCACAAACCTCTGGAAGAGGGAATCTTTTGATGAATGATCTAAAGTTTTCATAATTCCACCTTATGGTTTCGGCACCGGCATAATAAACAGCATTACGACAACATAGACTACCAGCAAGGCAGTTATAAAGAATGTTGAGATATAGGGAAATCCATCTTCAGCAGAGAACTTCGCACTGAATAAAACTAACAGGTGAAAAAAAATAATACCCATCAAAATTTTCATTAATTGTTTACCCTATTAAAAACATATCCTATGAAATGATTCTCATCGAGATGTTTAAAGATTTTATTGAACTCGCCTTTTTTTGTTTTTTGATTGTCTATAACACCAATCAATCCATCAATTTCATTTATAAAGTGAATGGGGAATTTTTTTATGGGTAAAATGGGACCCATATCAATTATCACAAAATCGAATTTACTTTTTAATGCTACGAGAATTTTTCGAAGAATCAGGGTGTGTTCAATATTAGGTGTGAGGTTTTTGCCGCTACCAGCTGTCATTATATACAGGTTTTTAATACCGGTAGGCATCACCATTATTTTTTCACAGTCTAGAGCATCCGATAAACCGGGTGAAAGTTCTTTATCAAAAATATTGTGAACTTCGGGGTTACTGAAATTCATATCCAACAGTACGGTTTTCTGATTATATCCACTAGCCAGTGAAACGGCCATATTTGCCGCCACCAGTGATTTTCCATCTCTTCTGCCGGCACTTGTGATGCCAATGGTCATTTTCGAGGCGTTAAATGTTGAAGCCAGCTTCGAAAAGTTGAAACTGTTATAATATTTATTTGATATACATTTGTGGTCTATTTTACTTTCTGTTTCCGGTAAATAAAGCACCGGAAATGCAATTTCCTTTAAAATCAGTTTGTCCTGATCGAACTCAGAAGAATTGTTTTCATTGAGTTTGAATACAATTTGTTTACTCATGTTTTCCCCTATAGTCTTATTCATTTGTTAGATATGCTATAATAGGTTTTTGATAGGTGATATCGCGTTCGTCGCGCAAGGTGGTATCCATAACTTCGGCCAAAGAACTTGCAGCAATACCTATTATAATCCCAAAAAGCAATCCAATACCAAGTATAAGCTGTCTGTTAGGAGACGATGGCTTTTCCGGGATATTGGCGGCATCAAGAACAATAAATTGGTCAACCGCACGCTGGCCAATATCACGAGTCATTTTTGCCTGTTCGAGTTTTACTCTCATTTCACTTAGTAACCCTTCATAAATACTGAAATCAGACTCTTGTGATCTGGCTCGCTGCGAAGCGACAAAATATTGCTGCATGTCATTTACAACACGACTTTTTTGTTGGTTTAGATCACTCCTTTGAGAATTTAAACGCTGAATATTTGACTCAAAAGTTGATGGGATCCGATTAGCAACACTTCTGATTTGATCGGATAATGTCCGAAGTTGAGGATAGCTATCTGTGTATTGACGCTGAAGTGCATCGTAATTATTCAGTAAAACCGATAATTCTCCACCAAACTGAATTTCCGAAATGGGAAGTTTATACAAATGCCTGATAGCTTCTGTTTGACTCGTCTCATTTTGATACATTGTAATGATAGCCAACTTGTCTTCTTCTCTGAAAATTTGCCATTCTATTCCATCCAATTGGGTGTTAATGGCCTGTAAGCGTTCTTGCAGATTATCGGCACTACTTGGCAGGTCTCTCATTCGTTGTGTAGTAACATTAACAGACTGACTCCTTTGGCCGACAACTACTCCTTCTAACTCTTGCAATTTCTGTGTGAAAAAATCTACCGTTTCTTCGTGTCTGCGGGTTTCCATCCGAAGTTTCGAACTAATGAAATAGTTGGCTAATAGTTCGGCGCCGTTGCGGGCACGAACCGGATCCGTATCGTAGTAACTAATCTCAAATGAATCGGAGGCTCTCGATCGTGTTTCGATGTTAGTCTGAGTTTTTTCTATTAATAGCTGTTTCTCAGCCTCCGTTTTTAACCCACGCTCAAGTTGAAGGCTATCAATTAAAACCTCCATTGTAGATCTGCTATAAATGATTTCATTTAGCGATTCAAGCCTGTCATCAGATGCAATGTGTACCGCTATTTCATAGAGCACAAGCGGATTTAAGGTTTCATCCTTTTCAACTAAAATTGTAGTTGAAGATTTGTAAATCGGTTCTATAAAATAGATGGCGGCAAATGCTGCTATTACAAATAAGATGGGCGTTACAATAAGTAAAACGCGTCGGCGCTTTATTGCTGATTTTAGGTCCTGACCGATATCTTTTGTTTGGTACATGGGGTTCGTTTGTTAAATAACCGTATTAAAAGGATGACGTCTATCGTCAGGCAAGGATGTGCAATTGTTATGCCAAATTAAAAGCTTAAAGATTGGTACAACTCAAAAACTGCCTGTAAAACATTTAAAGCAATGTTTTGGAATCAATTTAATTTTAAACGCTTCTCTTTTTTTCTTTGCTCTACCTAATTCGACCATAATTACCCGGTTGAGGAAATCAATAGTGCAATTAATACTCATCTACCATTTCACCAAGTACCTTTTTTTAAGAAACCGCATTAGTTGTTGGTGCATAAATCTTATAATTACAAGAATATATTATGCTATCAGAATAGCCATAAAATAGTTTGGCACATTTGTTGTCTATTGAGGTGAAACAGCCTCACTAACCCATTTTATTGACTTGATAATCATGATAAATATATTTCGAACCCATCCCTCCCTGCTACTTTTAATCTGTCTGATAGTAGTTACTCAAGCTTGTTCGCCAACTCGCGAAATAAGCACCGACAGAAATAATCAAATTCAGAATCAAGTAGCCGCTGAAGATCAAATTACCGGGGCAGACTATATAGTACGTCCCGGTGATGAGATCGAAATCCTGGTGTGGGAGCAACCCAGCTTTAATACAATTACGGTTGTATCGAGGATGGGAACTATCGCAATTCCATTGGTTGGCGAAATTTCAGTTACCGGTTTTACTCAAGAAGAGTTGAAACGCACCCTGGAACACAAATTAATGGAATATATAAAAGGGGATATAAACCTAACTGTATCCATCCGAAATACGGATACGATGATTGTATCCATTATTGGTATGGTTACCCGCCCCGATAACTATTCTGTTGCCGATCAGACTTCCATATTCAGGCTTATTGCAACCGCTGGTGGACACACCGATACTGCTGATTTGAAAAAAGTAAAACTCTACAGACAAGGGAACCCCGAAAATTACATAGTACTGGATCTGTTAGAGTTTCTTGATAATGGTCAAATGAATTCATCTTCTTTGGTCGTGCGTCCCGGAGATATCGTTTTTATACCGAAAAAAGAAAATGTTGTAAGAGAAATGTCAGAATTTTTAAGAGATGTCGTAATTCTCTTCGGAATCTTTAGAGTGTTCAATTAATATGAAAAATAGACTTCAATATAAAATTAAATTAGTCGCGATACTTATTTGTGTAATCGCACTTTGTTCTCAATCTGTTGTAAAAGCACAGATTATTGTACCTGATGAACATAAAGGAGAGCTGATAATCCAGCAGACTGATACCCGGTCTTTATCTTTGGGCAGTGCCACCGTTTCAGACGTTTTCGGCAGAGCTTCGATAGGGGTAAATCCCGCATTATCTGGTTTGTATGTAGATAACTTAGTATTCCAGTTTAGCACCAATTACAATTTAAGTACCAGCTTAATGCAATACTCGCTAACCACACCAACTGTATCATCAAAAAACAGTCATTTTACAGCACGTTTCGGTTTTTTAAGTAATGGACACAACGATCTAACAAGTTCTGAAAATTGGGTGCCCGATGTAACCGTTATGCACACTGAGCTGGCTTATGCGCTAAATTTTAATGATGTATTTAGCCTGGGTGTTCACCAAAATTTAACCTATGCGTTTAATGATGAAGCACAGTATTTGACCTATTTCGCAGATTTTGGCCTTGTTTACGCACCCTCTGAAAACATCTCTTATGGAATGGTTTTAAGAGGATTAGGCCATGAAGTTAACTACGAAATTATTGAAACTGGCGATACAATTCTGGGAAGTTACTCTATGCAAAAATCGTTTGAATTGGGAGCAACATTCAGATTCCCTACTGTAGAAAGAACATTTATGACGCTCTCCTTTGCAAATGAAAAACGGTTTGGAGAATCAGGGTTATGGTATAAAGGTGGAATTGAGTTAATCCCTACTCCCTTTTTGTCATTACGCGGTGGAGTCTTATTTCATCTTGACAATTCTGTTTTATTACCTCGCGCAGGCTTCGGATTTAACTTTACTTTTGGCAGCTTCGATTACATGATTTCACCCAAAAACAGGGATGGTGAAAACTTCCATCAAATTGGTCTAACGGTTAGGTTTTAAGTTATGACTGTTTCAGCCACTATATGTAAACCCCGCTTAACTGATCAATCATCAATTGATACTAGTTTAGAAACCCAAAGTTTATTGATGAAAGACATTTTTGCAAAAGTAAAAAGCTTTTCAATACTCGAAAAACATATAGTATTGATTGGAGAAATCGGAGTTGGAAAAAAAAGGCTTGCACAAATAATTCACAGGTATAGCCATCGTGCACAGGGGCCATTCTATACGTTCTATTGTATCGATGTAAATGAAGCTAAATTTAAAGAAGCCTTTTGGGAGAATATTCATTTTGAAAATGAGCATCTTCAAATAAAGTATGAAGCTCTTGAAAAAGCAGGCGGCGGCATTCACTACTTAGATCAGTTTTCTGAGCTTTCCGGTGAATATATGCTGAATATTGTGAACTCGTATATCCGTGGATGTAAGCAGTTGTTCAAATATAATTTATCTATGTCACCAAGGCTCATATTATCGATCAGCCAGGATGCCTTTCAGAAGCTTGCAGAAACGAAAGTTTGGGATCAATTGCTGAAATTACTCAATCCCATTTCCATAATGCTACCACCACTACGCGAAAGAATGGAAGACATACCGGGATTGATTGAAACCTTCCTTATTGAGGCGCAGACTTCTGAACCCGAATGGAAAAATCTCCGTATCCACCCGGAAGCGAAGAAAGAGTGTACAGAATATTCGTGGCCGGGAAATGTAAGACAGCTTAAGAATGCAATTCTACAAGGCGCAATTCTTTCACAAGGAAAAACTATTGAATGCCAACACCTGCCATTTTCTATGCATTGGAAACTACCGTACAAATAAGAAATCAATCTATTTATCATCAGTACTCCATCAAGGCCATACGGCTTAAAACAAAATGAACATCGCTTTTTTATCTTCAATCTTACTGCCGATTATCATATCTCTGATAATCACGCCTTTGGTAATTCGGTTTGCCAGAAAAATAGGAGCGACAGATGCACCGGGAGAGAGAAAAGTTCACACTACAGCTATGCCAAGAATTGGTGGGCTTGCCATATTTATTAGTTCCGCCATCAGTATCATAACAATCTATTACCTGTTCCCGGACGTTTTTACCGGTGTAGTCGAAAATAACAGGTCAGCAGCCATGCTTGTTTTTTGCTTTATTTGCCTGTTTGCGCTTGGTTTTTGGGATGATCTTAAACCACTATCGCCGGAAATTAAATTCGGTGTACAGGTTCTGCTTGCCACAATTATTTATTTCGCTGGATTCAAAATTTCGAATATCACAAATCTATTGGGAGAAGGTATGCTTGATGTAGGCATTATTGATTTCCCCCTCACGATTATTTGGATTGTGGGTATCACCAATGCATTTAATCTGATAGACGGTCTCGATGGGCTTGCAACCGGTGTTGCAACTATAGCAAGTTTAACCATTTTTGTGGTTTCGTTTTTTGCAGGTCAGATAGGAACGGCCATTTTATCGTTGATTATTGCCGGTGCGCTGATTGGGTTCTTAAGATATAATTTCAACCCAGCTAAAATTTTTCTGGGAGATTCAGGAAGTCTGCTCATCGGGTTTTCACTGGCTTTGCTATCCATTCAAAGTACTGCAAAAATAACAACCGGTTTTGCCTTACTCTTTCCTATCCTGATTCTGCTACTCCCCATAACCGACACTCTTGTTTCTATGATTCGCCGATTGTTGGGAAGTTATCTTGAACGAAACTCCCGATCATCCCTTCGCCGACTGTATGGAATGTTCAAACCCGATAAATCCCATATACATCACCGGTTGTTATCTCTGGGTTTAAGCCATCGGAATACCGTCCTCGTTTTATACTTCGTTTCTATCTTTTTTGCACTCAGTGCCTATCTTTTGATTCAAATTGACACAACAGCACGCGCAATTACTATAACCATTATGCTCGGGATATTGCTCGGTCTGTGTATCAAAAAATTACGCTACTACGAAATAGCCATTTTTAATAACGGATTGATAATTCCCTTTTATGAAAAATGGATTTTAAACCGTCTTTCATTAGTACGTCTCACCGATGCATGTTTCATCACATCTTCATTTTTCATGAGTTATCTACTCCTAAATAGTTTGAATCTTGCACAAGTAGATCTCACAAATTTTAAAAACATCGTTCTCTGGATTCTTCCACTTCAGCTATCGATAATGTGGATTACAGGACTGTACCGGGTTAAAATGAATCCGATAGGTATTGGTAATGTTCTTAGTATTTCAGCATCCGTATTCTATGCAGTTGGTTTAACTGCCGTTGTATTTGCACTTTTGGAAGTACTACCACTGGTTGCTGCCATTCAGTTTCTAGTAATTGATTTCTACATTCTTTTATCCTTTGTGCTTGGTTTTCGCATCACCTATCAGGCACTTAGGTTTTTGTACAGCCGTGACAAACCCACTGGAAAAAACGTCCTTATTTATGGTGCCGGACAAAGTGGGGTATTAATACTACAAAATATTATAAACTCGTCGAGTAACAATATCAAGGTGGTTGGGTTTCTGGATGATAATCCTGCACTTGAAGGTAAAATGATTAATGGGTTTCCGGTTTTCGGAGGACATTGGGAGCTTGAAAAAAATCGTCTGAATTCTAAAGTGGATCTCATTTATCTCTGTGATGATAACATTAAATGTGAAAATCTCAGCAGATTAAAATCAACAGCACTGCAAAAAGGTATTTCTGTTAGAAAACTAACGGTTAACATGCAGGAAGTTGAAACAAGTGTACCACGAGTTAATGGTGCACAAATGATGAGTTCAAATAATGACGCGGCTTCATATCGTAACATAAATATTCTATATCCGGATTAATAAGATGAAAAAAACACCCCTCTTAATTACATCAATACTTTTAATATCAATATTATTCACATCATGCACCCTATTCAATAATGACTCTGGATTACCAGTAAATGATAATATCTGGGTGAATGCATACCTGGCATCGTGGCAGCACAATCCCGAAACAGAGCTAATTAACAGCGGGCTTTTAAAAACTGATGATATTGACTGGGATGCCATAAGCCACTTGACATATTTTGCAATGAGCATTGGAGCGGATGGCTTACCGGGCTTAAGTTTAGATCCTGAGTTTAGATTTAATTTGAATACTGATCGAATACACTCTATTGTTACGGCCGCTCATGCAAATAACACCAAAATAATCTTAAGCATAGGTGGCGGCTCAACCTATGAAGGGTTTAGTGGCGCAATAGATTCAAGTCGTACTCAATTTGTTCAAACGGCAACCCGAATGATTACTGATTACGGGTTTGATGGAATTAGCTTGAATATGACCCCTATTGAATCATACGATTTCTCTAACTACAAACTATTTGTTCAAGAACTTAGTGCTGTTTTCGACACTTTGAAAACGATCCAAAATAACAGGCCTCTATTAACCGCCGGCGCTACAAAATCGGAGGGTGTAAGTGTTCTCTTTGCAGACCTGCAACATCATTTTGATCAAATAAACATTCTAACCTTTGATATGGCACAACCCTGGAGAGGATGGATAGCTTGGCATAATTCGGCACTTTATAATCGT